>ERZ890510.9-NODE-9-length-160702-cov-8.552341_pt1 | contig 160702 bp, 150 predicted proteins | sample MGYA00521265_ERZ890510 | MGnify/ENA primary metagenome ERZ890510 (study PRJEB32303, sample SAMEA104408624) | aquatic metagenome | biome: Brackish water; feature: Chemocline; material: water | place: Baltic Sea | collected 2014-10-26T21:54:00 | depth 110 m ... | reverse complement strand
GGAGGTCTAGAAGTTGTAGTTACGAGTGCGCTGGGATATCCACTCGGTGATGACCCGTCCGGCTATCGTGTTGTGAGTGTTTCTGATGATGATCTGAGTCACCGCTTTCGGGTTCTTTAGTTCGTTGCAATATTCAGTCAAAAACTTTGGTCGGTCGAAAAGAGAGAAGTAGTACTCGGCTATTCCACTGGTGTTCCGCAAATAGCCGTGGCTTAGGAGTTGATCCGGCTGCATATTTGTGCAGTTGAACGGATCCCCGCGACTCCGAACTTTCATTTACCAACGATCGTAGTGAACTACGTTCTCAAGCGGTTGGCGGCTCACCGGCCCGAAATTTCCTGTGGGATATCCGACTGGGATGATGGCGAAAGGTTCGACCAATTCTGGTAACCCAAGCACCTGCTTTGCGGCAGGTCGATCTGAAAGCCCAAGGGTAGTGATAGCCGCTCCCAAGCCGAGTGACCGCGCTGTGAGTAACACGTTTTGAACCGCAGGCCAGATCGATCCTCCTGAACCAGCACCAGCGCTCCAAGTGTCGGCTGGCGTGCTATCGAATGTGAGGCATGGAATCAATATTGCAGGTATTTCCTGAAAATGATCTCGCTGCCACTTGACCGCATTTACGATTCCAGCGCGCTCAGGAGCCGACGATTCAGGGTTATCGATATATCTGTTCACGGCGACTCGATTGAGTTCGGCGAGTTCGATCTTCTTCTCTTCATCGCGAATGATGATCCAACTAGCGTTTTGCTTATTGCTTCCAGTGGGACCCTGATTGGCAGCGTCGATTAACTCCATGAGCAGAGTATTCGGCACAGGGTCGGGCTTCAGCCGCCGCATGGCTCTTGTGTGATGAATGACGTATGAAAGATCGGTGGAGTCTGATGTCATTGAAATTTCCGTTCGTCAAAGCCATTGCCAAAATCTTTGCTAGAGCGAGTGTAAGCAAGGAAAGGAACGCTGAACTAAATAGATGTGACGAGCGAGATGGTACACCTGTACCTGATTTTCAGTAGACCAGTTGGTACGATTCTTTCACTTTCGACTACTAGACCAAGCAACGCACACAGATACCAGAGCAAAGCACGATGAAATTCGCCGATCTACTTATGCAAGATGCTGCCCAACGAGGGATCAAGCACGTGTTTGGTCTTCCCGGTTCAGGGTTCCCAATGGACGCTATGGAAGCAGGTCGTAAAGCTGGTGTTGAATTCGTCCATGTCGCACACGAATCATCAGCCGCCATCGCTGCAGCGTATTACGGTGCAGGGCTTGGCACAGCTGGGCTCGCTATCGGTGTTAAGGGCGTTGGCGCAGGAAACATGCTTGGTGGTGTGGCGAACACTTTCTTCGAGCGAATGCCAGTTGTTTGTGTGTTCGAGGCAGGAGCAACTGACTCGGATATTGATTTGGTACAGGTGACCGATCACGGCGCTATGTTTGGTGCGATCACTAAGTCATACAACACTCTTGAGCGCACTTCGGCTAACGACACTTTGCGTGATGCTGTTGCTTTAGCGACTGACGGTCGCCGTGGGCCAGTTGTGATCGATTATCCGTCCAATTTCGATGATGGTGACTGCGGCGAAATTCCCGTGGCTCGTTTCAAATATGTTGAAAGCTCTCCAGATTCATCCTCGCTGGAGCAAGCTAAGAAACTTATCTCAGCGTCGAAGAGGCCGATGGTTATTGCCGGAGCTGATGTGGCGATAACAGGCGCAATGGCCGAACTTATAGATTTCGTCGAAGCGATCGGCGGTGTAGTGCAGGTCAACATGGATGCTCGGGGCGTGTTCCCTGAGTCTCATCCACGATTTGCCGGTGTTATGACCGGAAATTACGTGCCAAACACGATAGAGGGTGAACTTCAAAAACTCTGTGATCTTGCCATTTTAGTTGGTGCCGATTCATTGATGACACATGCACCCTGGGGCTTTGATATACCCACAATAGAGTTGGTGTCCCGCCCTGAGTACCGAACCACCGTGCAAAATCCTGAAGTACGTGTCAACGGTTCTCTTAGTGAGTCACTCCAGGCACTTAGTGACGTGGACGGTCGAGGCGTTTCACTGGAAGAAATCGACTCTGTAAAACAGAACGTGCTGAAGTATTTCGACCGACCGACTGAGGCTAAATTCGCAATACAAGATATCGTTGCCAGTTGTCGAAAAATGCTGCCAAGTGATGGCGTAGTTATCTCAGAGACGGGCGCATTTGTAAGAATGCTGGAACACCTGTGGGAGTTTGATCGATTTGGTGGATTCCTTGGCACTTCCGGTGGTCGGACAATGGGACTTATGATCCCTGCCGCTCTTGGAGCAAAAATGGCGAATCCAGATGTGCCGATGATCGGAATTGGTGCCGACGGATCGACGCTGATGCGATTGGGCGAGTTAGAAGTGTTCGCACGAATGAATGTGGCGATGCCGCTCGTCATAGTTAACGATAGAGCCCTTGGCACGATGAAGTCCCGGCAGGTATCGAGAGGTCTTCCGAAGTACGGTCTCGATCTTACAGCGGTTGATTTCGCAGCAGTCGGGCGGGCCGCAGGCATCAACGGAGTGATCGTAAATACCCCAGCAGAGTTTGATTCCGCACTTGGTTCTGCTATGACGTCTGATAAGGCAACGGTGATTGATGCCAGAATCGATCAACAGCCATACTGGGACAACTTCGCACTCTCTATTGGTGCAATTCCCGAGAGTTAGTCTTGAATAGCTACTATAAATCTGTAATTGGTTTTCGTTCCGGGCGACCTGTCGTTTCCGTTCGTTCCCGATTATTCACATCGCTCTCACTTAGTCCCAAGTTGAGAGGTCATAGACTGATTCAAGTCCCATAGCTCTACATAGTGTGAATGGTCTGGCTGGGCTGGCCAATGGTGGTGAAAAGACAGGAGAGATTCACCCGGTGAACAACCTTCGCTCGTACTCACGTGTTCTTCTGATCGCATTGTGTTTGTCCATATTGGCCGGGTTACTTACCTTTTCAACCACGACCGCGAGTGCTGCCTCACCACCAAAATCAGAAGAGGATTTGCTCGGTGATGTGATGCCAGGTGCTGATTACTTCTCTCATAAACGTGGCGAACCGCCCGTGTACCAAGCATTCTTGACAGATCCTGATTCAGGCGAGGTCCATCTGATGGGCTACGTGTTCAGGTCGTCTGACGTACCTCCGAACGTTAAGGGTTACGCCGGCACAATTGACGTACTTGTTGGCCTAGATCTTACTGGAACTATTACGGGCGTCCGTGTTTTACGGTATTCGGAACCGATGAAGGGGATTATCGGTGATTTCCTGAGGTGGACTGGCGTTCAAGAGCAGTTCGCCGGAAAATCGCTGACTGACAATTTCCGTGCGGGCACTGATATTGATGGAATTTCGAGGGCAACGATTACCGTTAGTGCGATGGCACGTGACATTAAGAACACGAGCAGAAGAGTCGCCAAAGCTTATTTAACCCCGACTGAAGTGCAGCCGACTCAAATCCCCGCTTCAACTATGACTCCAGCAAGTGAAGCATCATTTCCCCTCACCGTGTTGGGTAATACAGAACCAACAATTAGGGCCGACGTCGAAGTGGCCGACGATCTATCTGAACTGCTGGCTGCTCTACCAACACTCGACGATTCAATTAACGATATCGAGGATGAAACGGTTCTGACTCGGTTGAGGGAGCAGGCAGCAGATATCAGCGTGTGGATATTGATCGGATTACTTTTGCTCGCCACGTATGCATTCCTGAAAAAATGCGTGAGGGTACGATGGCTGGTTCTGGCGACAACAATTGTGTTTCTTGGCTTCTTCGATGGAAGTTTTCTTTCGGTATCACACGTCACTGGTGTCATTACGGTTGGAACATCGTTGTTCACCAGCGACCTCAAACTGCTAATTATCACGAGCTTCGTGATAATCAGCACGCTATTCTGGGGACGTGTGTTTTGCGGGTACATATGCCCGTTTGGGGCAATCCAAACGTTCCTCGCACGGTTCGTGCCATCTCGATTCCAACGAGAGTTGCCGAAATCAATCCACGAACGGGCACAGTACATCAAATATGGACTGCTGCTGGTTCCGCTCATACTCGCTGTGACTGCCGAAAACGCGAGCACTTTTCACTATCTGGAACCGTTCGGCACGATCTTTTTCCTTACCCCATCATTTTGGCTTTGGGCAATTCTTGTCGGCGTTCTCATTGGATCAGCCGTAGTTCCTCAGTTCTATTGCCGTTACGCGTGCCCACTCGGTGCTACGCTCGGACTGCTATCTGTTCTCAGTATTTTCCGAATCAGGCGCGTCGCACAGTGCGGTGTGTGCAACCTTTGTGAACAGAAGTGCCCAACTGGAGCGATTCGTGGAGCCGAGATACAGTTCAGGGAATGTGTTCGGTGTGGCATCTGCGAATCCCAGCTGAACTCGCTCAAAGGCAGTTGCCGCCACGATCTTGAACAAATACGAACTCGACTGAAGAACTGGCCAACTGCCGGCTCAGCACCAACGATTGAGAGTCGATCGTGACGATCAAACGCTCACGTCATATCTCAAGAAGACAATTTCTGAGGATTTCTGCAGTAGCCGGTGTCTCACTGGCATTGAGTGGCACTGTACTGAAGACTCTTTTGGAATCGTCGGAACTGCATAAAATTCGTCAGACTAAGACACAACTTGGCACGTTGGTAACAATTTCGGTAATTCATCCAGATGCAATGATTGCGCGTCAGATGATGACTGACACTTTCGACGAAATCGAGCGACTAGAAGCCATTTTTAGTCGGCACCGACCTAACTCACCTGTCGCTCGATTGAATCGGGATGGTTCAATTATCGACGCACCTCTAGAAACGTTAGAGGTAATTCAACAATCTATCGACTATTCAAAACTGACCTCAGGAGCGTTCGATATCACTATGAAACCTCTGCTCGATCTCGTAGAGAGGCAATTTCAAATATCGGATTCACCCCCAGACCAGTCCGCAGTTGATCACACTTTACCGTTAGTAAGCTTTCAAAACGTTGCTGTGAATGGCACCAGAATCGAACTTAAGAATCCGGGTATGGCGATCACACTCGATGGCATTGCAAAGGGGTACATTGTCGACAGAACTGTCACGTTTCTGAACCGACTTGGGGCTGAAAACGTGTTGGTCGATGCAGGCGGAGATATGAGGATGACAGGCGTCGGCTCTGGTGGTGAATGGAAAATTGCCATTGAAGATCCCAGAGATGCAGGCAGTTTTCTTGGTAGCGTCGAGTTGAAGGATCGATCAATCGCAACGTCCGGCGGCTACATCAATTACTTCTCTGCAGACCTACGCTCACATCACATCATCGACCCTCGGTCAGGTATCTCACCCGACCATACAAGTGCTGTCACGGTAATTGCTAAATCGGCAATGGAAGCGGATGCGCTATCAACTGCAGCGTTTGTGTTGGGGTCAAATGCCGGGATCGAACTGCTAAGTCAGATTCCGGAAGTCGAAGGTATTGTGATTGGTAAAGACCAGACGATCACAAAGTCGAGCGGCTTCGATCTCCACATGTCTTAATACTCAGCCTAGTTTATGAATACTTGCCTGATTCCTGTGAAGTCGACCATCGAAGACCCTCGCACTCTCGATCATCGTTATTGGCGAGGATTAGTCGTCTACTGCGAGTCCGCCGTCAGTAACAACCCCCGAAGTTAATATGTTTTCGCGACCAACTCACTCCGCTCACAGTTTCGAGGTCTGTTGGTTTTAGCCGAGAGGGTATTTCGAGTGAATCGGTTGCAGAGAATTAGTCATCAACACTAAGTGCGCCATCTGACAGGGTTTCAGACAGTGTTATCGACCCAGCCAGCCAGCTAATCCCGTTCATTGTTTCCAGAATGGGCATTCGGTTTATCGAGTAGTTTTCGACTTTCAAAGATGGATCACACGTAGGTGGTAGCGAATCGAACACGAAACCGCAGAGCCCCGGTACGTCATCTTTCTTTGCGTAGCACATCCCTCTCACGTGCACGTGTGTACCGTTCCGTTGTTCGACCGCTTCCTCCGGACTCAGAATTGGATATATAGCGTCGGTTTCATCGATATGAATAAACACCGGGTTGGAGAAGATATCTCCATATCTGAAAATTAGTTCGTAATCACCAGCTTCTGTGAACTCGTAGTCGACGCTGTGAGTACGCTGAAAATTTGGAAATTCCTCAAATGAAAGACAATCCCCGCTTATGGACATTCCGTGGCCATTACCGAACCTCCAATCAACTCCACCGCAGTGCATACGCTGATTAGTGTCGAGACCGCCGATAATTGTGGCTCGGAACTTCGTTTTATAACTACCTTCGAATTGAAAATATTCGACATTGATCGAGTACATATGCGCTACGTCCGAATATGTCTTGTACGGAAATGTTGCTTCTGATTCGTTCAGGGATTTGGTAGGAACGACAACCGTCGGCGGGTAATCAGACTTTGTGGGCGAGAGCGTTGGATTTGTTTCTGGGGTATGTTGTGGATCCGAGACGGCGTCTGAACTTCTGCAGCCTGTAAGCAGAGCGCCCCCTACAACTAGAACGATACAAACTGTAGCCAACCGAACTCGAATAGCAAAAAATGTCATACTTGCATAATGGCACGAATTTCTTAGTGGTAACAACAATAATGGCGACACTTGTCGTTATTCAAAGTGAGCCACCAGCACTCTGGATTTACGAATACTTGCCTGATGCCTGCGGTGACGATCCGGAAAGACCTTTTTCTTCGCGTTCAAGGTGAGTCTCTCGACTCCATCCACGTTTTAGGTCATCCTTGATATTGATGCCTAGTCGTCCGAGTCCTTCAACCTCTAGTTCGACTACATCACCATCTTGGAACGGATTCAGACCTCGGTGGTTTGTACCTGTAGCGAGAATGTCACCCGGTTCGAGAGTGCGTATTGCAGTGATGAATTCGACACAGCGAGCGATTTTGTGAGCCATGTCGGCGATATTGAAATTCTGCTTCAAAACCCAGTTGTTCCAGAGCTGAATCTGCAAGTTCTGTGGAATTTCGATCTCATCGACAGTGACGATGTACGGGCCAATTGGTGCGAATGTATAGCGTGATTTCATAGTGTGGAACACGTTGGCACCCGGAAGTCCACGCGCCGATCCGTCGATGAAGTTCGTGTAACCAAAGATGTAATCGGAATGCATCGACAGCTTTTACGGTTGCTGTCTTTCCGATTACCAGGGCCATCTCTGCTTCACCCTCGAGTACCGTGGAAGCAGTATCCGGGAAGAACCATCGTGTCGCCGGGAGCGATGATGGCGTTAGGCGACTTCTGGAATGCTGCTACAATCGCTGGTTCGTCGCGTGTGCCGTCTTCCATGTAGTTCACTGTCATGCACAATCGATGTTCGGCGGCTTTGGTAGCGGTGGTCGAATCCTGATACTGGACACCGGGACACCATCGGAAGAGGTGCCTGCCGCATCGAGTTTTTGCCGGTATCTCTCGAAATCGAAGTTCAGTCCACTGATCAACTGTTGTGGCTCAAGCCGCTGAATGTCGGTGACCACGGATGATACGTCGATAACTTTGTCGCCTTTGAGAACGCCAAGTTGAAAATCGTTGAAGAAGAGCAATTTCATTTCGAACTCCCTGGCTGGAGATAAGCCAGCGGGTACACATCAATGACGCCTCGTGATCCTTGCGACGGGATGCAATTTATCAGACGCACTACTACGATACGAAAGGTCATTGTCTGTCCGTTTCTGTCGACATGATGCACTCCACAACTGAGTAAATGCGTGAGAATGCTAGCGCGATGATCGGAAATTTCGAGGTAACGTTTCTCCAGATGCCGGAGAACACTGGTGACAATTTCGCTGACGTTGCGATTTATACGGTGTTCTGCAGCAGTGTACTCCCATGTGTCAGGAATCTTCGCAATCGAGGATGCGACGTACATAGGTGATTCGCTATCAACGACTAATCACCGGAGCAGATATATTCATAGTCAGTTCTAGCGTGAATATTACTGACTCATACACGGGTAATTAGATCGGACTAATCGCTGAGTAACGAACTCCAAGCGACGGCGGATTCTGAAGAACTATTTTTTGCGAAATACATGGCTCGATCTGCTCTGCGAATGATGGTTTGGACATCCGCGCCATGCTCCGGAAATACAGAAACGCCGATTGAAACTCGTACACCTGTTGATTCGTTACCGACTGCAATTTGACTCAACATCAGCGCAAGGCTGTTCGCCTTTGTCGTTCCTTGTTCGAGATTAGCGTCGGCCAGAACGATGCCGAATTCGTCACCGCCAATGCGGGCGACGACATCGGAATTACGAAGGTTGCCAAGCAACTTTTCGCTGGTAACTTTGAGCAGTCTGTCGCCCTCAGCATGTCCGTGTTCGTCGTTCGTCTTCTTGAACCCGTCAACGTCGATGAACAGGAAACAGCCGACCGACTTTCGACGTACTGCCCTGCGTATTTCTAAGTCGAGTAATACATCAAGTTGACTACGAACAAAAAGCCCTGTCAGATCATCGGTAGTTACCTGAACCTCCAAACGGTGCCGCTCTTGACGATCCTGAGTTACGTCCCTTGCAACCCCGATCAACAGATTCTGATTCGGATCTGACACCGGATAGATCTCTAAATCGTACGTACTCGACCAATCTGAATGACTATTTGCAGGCACATCCTCGCGAATCGGATTGAGTTCGCTGAAAGAAGTGGGAGATATGTAAGACTTCCATACGGAACTGAGTTCGGGCCAAATATCTACAATATTTCCTACCGTAACCAGTGTCCCGAAATTTTGACTAAATACGGCGTTGGCCTCGATCAAATAACCTTCTTCGTCGATTACGAATACGGCGTCTGGCGAATGTTCTAATATACCTAGCAGTGACATGTGATTCTTTAAGACGGAACGCACTGTGATGAGACCGGCAGATAAATAGTGTGCCTATTCGCAAGCCTACCGTCTTCACAGAGGTTACGCCCATTGAGTTTAGTGATCGGTTGATGAAATTCTCGAGTGCAACAGATCACCGGCGATGCGGAGAGCCTGCTTGCCTGTAAACTCTTCCGGATAATCGGATTTGATATTAGTGGAGCTTGAAAATTGGTAGAAAAACTTCGCGTAGGTGTTATTGGTAGTGGTGGCATGACTCAGAACCACTCTCGGGGATATCTGAACAGTGGAGAATACGAAATCGTGGCTCTGGCTGATCTAAGCCATGACGTGATGAACGAATACGATGAAGCATTTTCTGAATTTGATGACTACAAGGCCCAACACTTCACGGACTTCCGCGAGATGCTGCAAGTGGCGAAGCCCGACGTCGTTTCGATCGGCGTGTGGCACAGCGGACATGCACCAATGACAGTTGCGGCAGCAGCGGCTGATGGCGTGAAGGCGATTCTCTGCGAAAAGCCAATGGCCGATAGTTTGGGTGCTGCAGCCGACATGCTGATGGTTTGCAGACGGAACAACGTGAAATTGGTCATTGGTCACCAGCGTCGATTCCTGCCTGCGTACACGTTGGCGAAACAGATGATTGAAGATGGTGAAATCGGTGATGTTCGTCTTGTCACAAGTGTCGCCGGCGACGGATTGCCGAACTATGCCTCGCACCAAACCGATATGTTCAGGTACTTGCTCGGAGACGTTGAATGTACGTGGGCGATGGGCAACGTCGAGCGTGAGACTGATCATTGGGAGCGTTCGACTCAGATCGAAGATAAGGCACTGGCTGTTTTCGGATTTGCGAACGATGCTCAAGCAATGATTGTCTCCGATCTCACTCCTATCCGTTGGCAGGGCGCAAGAATATACGGGTCTGAAGGCATGATCGAGATGTCCACAGCTGATTTGCACCTGATGAACGGTAAATCCGGCGGTTGGGCACATCATAAGCCAGATGGTGAGTTCTTCAAGTACGGCGCAGATCGTTTCGAATGGGTCGAAGGCGGAGCAGGGCAGGCACGTGAACTTGCTGACTGGACGTCAGGACGTTCCGACTATCACCGAGGCAATGGCGAAAACGGCTACAAGGCACTAGAAATGGTGCATGCCGTTTACGAATCTGCTCGGACACATACGCAGGTTCAGATGCCGATGAAGACCTTGGCGAACCCGCTTGATCAGATGATTGGAGATGGGCACCTTCCAGTGCGGTATCCCGGTAGGCATGACATTCGAGCGAGCCGACTCCGTGGTGAAAACCTCGTAGCCGATTCAGATAATAGCTAACGCTGTTAGCTAGGCCACTGGATTAGTTCGACTCGAACGTTGTCAGGAGCTGCAACCCAGCAAAATCGCGTGCCGTCGGGAAGCTCATTGGGCCCGTCGACCAGCGGTGCCCCTACGGCTTCGAGTCGTTCCAACTCAGCATCAATATCTTTAACATCGAAACCGAAGTGCTCAAGGCCAAGATTTGGGCCGGAGTCGCTTTCGACCAGAATTTGTCCGTCGAGTGGTCCCGAAATATTCACTGGAATGCCATTGGCAGACCTGCACTTTACGAAGCGGTCACCCGTCGCTCGGGTGGAATCATCGACGATTTCGAATCCAAAGTTGTCGACCCACCAAGTGGCGGTTTTCATCGGGTTGTTCGACTTCATGTGGATGTGGTTCAGTTTGTACATCATTGCTGTCTCAGTGTGAGTGTGGTGCGTTTTGCTTCGATGCTAATACTTCGTTTGACGGATACTTGCTTGGAACTGTGCTGTAATGCTTCTTACGAACCCGCCAGAGCTGCTTGTAGCGTAGCTCGTGCGTAGCCAACGGTGTAAGCGAAGCCTGTGTAGCCACCGCCGAAGCCATCGACTGGAAACTCATTGTCGTGATCCATTCTCGGTGGGTGTTCTGGGTAGATCATACGCGGATAGCCTTGTCGAACAAGCTCCTTCATAACACCGAGCATATCGACTTCACCTTCGTCCAAGAAAACCTCTGTGTATTTTTCGTTCGGGATATCGGTGATGACGTTGCGCCAGTGGACATGATTGATTCGGTCGAGACCACCGAAATAACGAGCTATATCCACTGGATCACCACCCATCTCGCGAGTCACACCGCAGTCGAACGTAATGCCGTTTGCTGTGCTGTCGATAAGTCCGACCAACTTCTTCCAACCGTAGATACTGCCCATGATCTGCTCGGAACCACGACTTATTGGTGCAGGTGGGTCGTTAGGGTGTAGCGCCATGCGAACCCCTGCTTCTTCGGCGGCCGGAATGATTGCCTTCAGGAAATACGTGATGTTGTCCCACATTGCGTCTGCGGAGTGAGCGCCTTCATTGGGGAGTGGTGGGAGGTCTTTGATCTTCTCGTAGTCGAACGCGTGGTATTCAGAGCCACCACGTCCTTCGACGTAGTAGTAACCCTCGATAATTCGATGGGCATACCAGTTGTACTCAACTACTGGTATTTCCAATCGCCCGGCTATTTTGATCGACTCAATGACATTTTCGATCTCTTCATCACGACCGGGTCGACCGTAGATGGCATTTGGGAAGCCAGTGATCATCTTGATCCCGAGTTTGATGCCGTGAGCCTCAAGCGCCCTAACCTGACCGCCAAGTACTTCTTCAGTCCACGGCAGTTGCTTTTCTCGTCCGAAATTACTGTCGGAGCTTCCCGCTCCTCCGCTTGAGTGAACGATTGTGATGCCCAGCTGCCGCACGCGCCTAAGCGTCGCATTGTCGAAGTTACTTACTGAAATACCGATCTTCGGGCCGTTTGCTGTGTCAGTCATGGAGATGTTCCGTTTTTTCAGACGTGCGGTGTTTAGTCCCAGAGCTTCTGTATCGCCTCGAGACAATCTTCGATCATTTGCTCTGCAGCACCTGCTTCGAATGGAGCCGTAGGCCCGACTTCATACCCGCCTTCCGGGTAGGCATACGCCATAGGAAGATAACCGTAATACCCGTTCGAGTAGCCTGAAAATAACGTCCAATCTGCTGGCGAACGTTCTTTCACAGCTGTGCCGATCTCAGCGAATGGCTCGACGGGTATTGCCACCAATGCAGTGTTGCCGATACGGATTACCTGAATTGGAATATCTCGCTTTTTGCCACCCTGTCCGAAAGTTTGGGTGTGGCGCAGCAGCAGAGTTTCGCGTTTCGCTGGGAATGCTGCTTGTTTTATCTCATCGAGTGTGCCGCCGCGTTTCCTCACGGCTTCGAGATTTGCACTAATCCTGTCGAAATTACCCTGAACCTCGGATTCAGGTGGCATTTCTTTGATCGGTAGAGATGCGTTGGATTCGATCATGCCTAGAGTGTCATCTGACTCCCCGACCTGTTTGAACGAATAAATTCCAAGATCGGCGCCCGAAGACAGAATGTCTTCCAGTTTCTCCTCTCGTGGAATAGGATCGATATTGAGTCGCACTCGTGCCGCTTCGATTCCCAACTGCTTGCCGAGCTTGCGATATACCGACGTGTCGCCTGTAAATCCGTCGATTGGTCCTTGATTACCGGCTGCTCCTTGCAGGAACAGGCACTTGCCGCCGACGATGCTCTCGACCGTCTCACGAACTGGTCCAGGATAATCTGGAGTGATTAGTTTGTTTTCGGGCCCCATGATCGTTGGGTGACAGGCGTAGTTCACCAGAGTTGCAACTGGATTGCCATCGAGGTCATCAATAGCGGTAACCAACACTTCGTGATCGACGAAACCACCGGGATTTCGACCTGTGAAGACCTTGCCATCGTGGCTGACGGGTCGTCGATTGATATTTATTTCGCAATGACCACTGCCAGAATCGGCGCGTACAGGAACTATTTTGGTGATCGCTTCTTCGATAGCCTTGGCTGAAGCTGGCGCCATCGAGTGAAACCACGGCTCGACCATTTCTGAGCCTTCTACTATCCATGACAACCCCTCGATCGGACCCGAGTGCGTGTGGGTGTAGGAAACCCTTTGGTTACCCGCCGGGATCCCTGTCGCTTCGGTTACAGCGTTACGTATACGAGCGTCGTACGTGCCGACCAGTATGCAAGTGTCAATATCGAGGATAGCAATGCGTTCCGAGGGGTTAGTGTTGCCCGCAGTCTCTATCACGAGAGCTGTGATTGTTAGAGGCATATCTACCCCCTGTGCGCCTTCGTGCGTTTGAGCACCCCACCCAGCATGAGCGATTCCGATTGGGGGAGTTATGTCGACTCTGGCGGTACCGGCTGCGAGCATTTATTTCTCCGTGATATTTTAGTTTCGACGTTGTCTAAGCGATGTCATAAAAGAGTATCCGAGCAATATTGATACGCCAATTCACCCTAGCTTGAGTCTTTTCCCAATTAGTGTGGCGGCGTGAGTTTACTAGTTCCATGCCGTTGGAGCCATGCTGTCAATGTTGGTTGTGACGTCGATCACTGCGGGCTTGCTAGCGTTCAACGCTTGGTCAAGAGCACCCTCGAAATCTCTGGGTTTATTGACCCTGATTCCGAATCCACCCATCTGTTCCGCCATCGCAGCGAAGTCGGTTTTGGTTAGTTTCCATAGTTCATCGGAACCTGCGAGGGGACCACCGTAGTTACGTTCGTTGAGTGTCCGTTCTTGGTTCAAGGAAGCGTTGTTATTCACAACAGTTACAGTGTTCAAGCCGTATCGCACACCAGTGTCCATTTCCATGAAGTGATACCAGAGTGCGCCATCACCGGCGAATGTGATCACAGGGCGGTCGGGTGCAGCGGCTTTTGCGCCGAACGCAGCAGGGAATGCCCAACCGAGCGAGCCTGCACATCTGATGAATGACTGGTCTGGGCTTTTGAAATCGATCATCGTGCCTGTCCATATCCCGGAGTGACCGGTATCAGCTACGAGAATCGAGTCGCTCGGTAAGTGGTCGGTCAATTCCTTCGACAGTCGCTCCGTTCGCATCGGCATTTCGTCAGAGTTCCAGAGGTGATTGACACTTGCTTTCCAGTCGCCCACCAATTGTTGTACTCGGGCAACCCACGCTGCTCGTGCCTTGTCGTCGCTTGCTTGCCCAACTTCCCTGCTTGCGTTGAGCATCTTCTGAAGCCCAGCCCGAACGTCTGACTGAAGACCGACCTCGATTGGAAATGATCGTCCGAGCTCGGCGGCGTTAATATCCATTTGAACGATTCGTGTACCAGCACGAGGCAGCTTCCAATCGTTTGTGACTTGTCCACCCGTGTGGCTTCCGATGAAGAATACGAGATCAGCCTCAGCGAGTGTTTGGTTCGCACATGCTCGAGAATATGATCCAGGAACGCCAACTGCTAACCGATGATCGGGTGGGAACGTCTCTTTGGCGTTGAGTGCGGTCGCTACAGGTATGTTGAGTCGCTCAGCAAGTTCTATCAGTTGCTTGCCGGCACCCGATGTCTTCACGCCTCCGCCAGCGACGATTACAGGCTTCGATGCACTGGCAAGCGCACTTAGAGCTGCATTGACTGAGCCTGAATCTGGTTCAGGTCGGAACGGCGGCAGACTTGCGAACTGGCTTTCGATCACGACTTCCATGTCTGCGCTTTTCTTGGTGATGTCACCACCAGCGATGCCAGCCAGATCGAGGTGTGCAGGGCCAGGAGTGCCTGTCGTAGCTTCGCGAATTGCCTGTCGTAAATACATCGGAAGCTGATCAGTTTTGTCGACCCTAGCGCTGTACTTGGTGTTGGCTGCGAACGGGGCGCCGTGGTCGACTTCTTGGTAGGCGTGACGGTCTTGCTGCTCTTGGGCAAGTCGACCTGTTAGAGCGATGACCGGCGAGCTTGCGAGGTAGGCGTCTTGTAAGCCTGCGGCAAGGTTCGTGGCTCCAACCGATTGGGCACCGCAGAATGCGATTGATCCACTTACTCGTGCGAAACCGTCTGCCATGTAAGCCGCGGGTTTTTCGCTGTGAGCCATCACACGGGTTATCCCGAGTTCTTCCATGTGCGGCATTGCGTCGTCGACTATCACCGGCATGAAGAAGAAGTGTGATACGCCGTAACCATGCATTGTCTCGGCAAGAAATCTAGCACCTGTCATTTCGGTCATTTTATCAATCAGCTTTCAGTTGAATGTAAATCTCAAACTTCGCCGCACTTTATATCAGGCGAGGACCCGTTGGACAGCGAAATTCTTGAGATATAAGCACCGGCGATGTCAGATTCTTCATACGTTCTAACGTATGCCGACGAACACTGTGAATCCCACTTCAAAGCCAGTGATAAGTAATTGATCGAAGATACTTTTTAGAAGTGTCGCTACACCAGTAAACCCCATTCATACCAGAGTAATTCGACCTACGTGACTATTCTGCAAGACATACCTCGATCACCTGCAGTAAATGTCGAGAACTAACGACTCGAATATACCTGTTTTGGTAGTGCTCTTGGATTGCCAGCGAACAATGCCGCTACTCCGCAAAGTGGTGGCAACGTCATGTAGGCGATGAGTCCGGCTGTGGAGTTTCCTGTGATATCGAGAGCGAGTGCTAAGGGCAATGGGCCGAGGGCTGCTGCCGACATCATGCCGAAGTTGGTCACGCCTCGGATACTTCCGAGGTGCTTTCTGCCGAAGTATGACGGCCACACAACCTGATTGATGTTCATCAGGAATCCCATGTTTATGCCCAACACAGCGCCATACAAATACGCCTGCCACAGTTGCGTGGTGTTCATAAGGATCAACATGGCAATCATAATCACTACCTGACCGGCTGCTAGCAGGTAACGAAGTTCGATTCGTGAAGCCAAATAGCTACCTAGAAACTGCCCAGCGATTAGCATAGGGGCGATGATTCCGAACACACCAGCGGCGGTGGAAGCAGTGAGTCCCTTCGAGGTGATGATCGATACTTGATGGAACATCACTCCTGTTCCTACGAGTGATTGTGCAGTACCTGCAAAAATCAATACCCAGAGTGCTCGGGAGTGAATCGCTTCGCCAAGAGTCCACGACCGTTCCGAGTCGATGAATCGCTTTTTTGCTGAACCAATCGAGCTAAGTAAATTGTGATCAGTCTCAGTTGAATCACCATCAGGGCGTAGACCAATTGACTCTGGAGTCGTACGCATGAAGATGATCGCAGGAATTATCAGTAGAACCCAGACCGTGATTGCGATAGCCACCCAGGCAGTGCGCCATCCGAAAGCGTCAATCAAGGTAGCGCCGTAGATCGGGAACACTCCACTTGCCAGCGCCCCGCCTAAAGCCATGATCGCGAGAGCCATGGGGCGTTTGCGAACGAACCAGACAGATACGACTGTTGCTGGAATGAGACTCAGCGCACCCTGACCCATCGTTCGCATGATTGCGAAGCCTACGTACAGCTGCCACGCAAAGTTAATTTGTGAGAGCCAAAGTGCTCCGAGCCCTAAAAATATTGTGACGATTACAAGCATCACTCGAGGTCCGAGACGATCGAGGTAGCGTCCAATGAAAATGATGATTACAGCGGCTGTGAGTGACCCAAACAGATACAAAGTGGACACTGCGGTTGAAGATAGATGCAGATCGTTTAAGAACGAGTTCTGGAACACCGAAAATGTGTAGGTTTGCCCTGGTGCCGATGTGAAGTTCGCCAGAGCTGCCACGGCAAGGATGACCCAGCCGTAATAGAAGGGAGTTCGAGCTACTCGAGGGAGAGAGATTGCGGGAGGGTCTGTCGTTGATGTCACGACCAAAAAGTGTACTCGCTAACCAGGAAATTCAACGGGTTGATTACCTAAACCTTTGGAAATATGCCGCAGTGAGGTGAGTTCCAGAAATACCCATCGAAGGAGGTTCGATGGGTATTTCCATAGTTAGAATTAACGACGCAAAGCCACTGATCTGTTAGCGGGGTATACCCGATTAAACACCATAGACTAGTCATAACACTCGACAAGCTGTGGTGAACGGTTCAGAGTGAGCAGTCGGCATTTTTAAATTATTCAAGTTTTACTGCTTCATCAGTTACGCAGCGAGGGCAACGATGAGAGTTTCTGTAGAAGGAGTCGCAAGCCTTTGCGGACGACGTCCGTGGTGGATAGTAGCTGGCTGGATCGTGGTACTAGTAGCCGCTGGTGGGCTCACCAGTAGCCTGTTGGAAAGCGCACTCGACGGTGATCAAGGCCCAACTAAGGTTCTCGAGTACGAACGTGCGCAGACACTTATTCATGAGCGATTCGGAGAACTTGACGGCACTGGGCAAAATACCGATGAAGAGACAGGGCCTGCGACCTCGTCTGAATTCGTGTTAATTCTTGCTAATGGGATTAAGCCGGGTGACCCAGTTTTCGATCAGCGTGTATCGGAATTCGGAGATGCACTAGAAGCGGCTCAACTTGAAGATGGCGTCGAAGTTCTGGTCGGCCAGTGGCGTGACTATGAGGGGCAGATTTCAGAAGATGGTACAACGCTGCTGACATCGATAAACATCCTTCAGGAATCGGACGGTTATATCTCCACCTTATTGCACGTGACGGAAGAGTTCACAGATGGTCAGTTCCAGTTCTACATGATTGGCAACGCTAGTATCGAACACGCATTTGGCGACTTGGCAGAGAGCGATCTCTTAACAGGTGAAACCATTGGAATTGCGGTTGCCATCATTATTCTTGCTCTGGTTTTCGGTGCTGTTGTCGCTGCATTTATTCCGATAATTCTGGCGATCGTAGCGATTTTCACTGCAGTTGGCCTAACGGCAATGGTTGGGCAGTTAATGGATCTGAATGAGTTTGTGCCTAACATTATTTCGATGATGGGACTGGCAGTCGGTATTGACTATTCACTGTTCATACTTTCTCGGTATAAGGAAGAACGCGAGCGAGGTCTCGACAAGCACGCTGCGATTGAAGCTGCTGGTGGCACAGCAGGTAGAGCAGTGGTGTTCAGCGGTCTAACCGTCGTTTTGGCGATGCTTGGAATGCTGATAATCCCGGAACGAACTTTCCAGGCATTCGGAATCAGTGCAATTCTTGTGGTCTTCGTCGCGGTAATTGTCGGGGTTACGTTGTTACCCGCAATCATCGGAATTCTGGGTGACAAGGTTTACAGCGTAAAGGCACCACTGCCGCTGACGGCTGGGCTGTTCATCGTCGGCGTTGCCGTACTCACTCTCACCGTAGGATTCGGCACCGAGGTGATAATAGTTTCGGGCGGTGTGATGGCAGTTCTTACTTTGTTGACGCTGATTCGCCGATTTACCAATAACAAATTCTCGTTGGGACTCGGCGGTGACAAAGTCGTCGATCCGGAAGCTCAATCTGGTATGTGGAACACGATTACGATCAACGTGATGCGTCGACCATACATCAGCATGATTATGGCAGTTGCCGTATTGCTAGCGCTTGGATATTTCTATTTCGACCTCGAAAAGGGTACGAGTGGTATTTCCGTACTACCTGATGAACTTCCGGCAAAGCAGGGTTTTCAGAAGCTTGATGAAAAATTCGGCTTTGGTTCCGATGCCCCGGCACTCGTCGCCATCGACGGTGATGTCGGCTCCGATGCAGTCGCTAGTGCGCTGACGAAGCTTGAACAATTGATTACGGAAGATACTGGATTGCAAACTCCTGAAGTCCGTATCGAACCGAGTGTCAATCTTGCTAGCTTCACCTCGAAGATCCCAGGAGACCCTCAAAATCAAGCTTCTTTGAACACCATTCGACGTCTTAGGACAGAACTCATTCCTGAAGCATTTGCTGGTGTGCCAGATAGCTCGTATGAAGCTTTGGTTGGTGGTAGCACGGCAGAAGTGGTTGACTCTATAAAAATTACCGATGAATACCTACCTATTGTGTTTGCATCGGTGCTGAGTTTGAGTTTCATGCTGCTGCTGCTTGCCTTTAGATCAATCACGATTTCGATAGCGTCGATTCTTATGAATTTGCTATCGGTTGGAGCGGCATACGGACTTGTTGTATTGATATTCCAGAAAGGCTTCTTAATCGAAGTATTCGGATTCAAACAGGTCGATCAGATTGAATTTTGGTTGCCGTTGTTCATGTTCAGCATCCTGTTTGGGTTATCAATGGACTACCACGTATTCATGCTAAGCAGAATCAAGGAACGCTTCGACGAAACTGGACTCGCTTCGGAATCTGTGGCGTTTGGTCTTCGCAAGACTGCAAGCATCATCACGGGCGCGGCGCTTATCATGGTCGCAGTATTCGGTGGATTCGCCTTAGGCGACATCGCATTCTTCCAGTCGATGGGATTCGGCTTAGGTGCTGCGGTACTGCTTGACGCGACGATCGTTCGATCATTGCTCGTTCCAAGTGTGATGCGCATTCTGGGTCGACATGCCTGGTACTTGCCGAAGTGGCTCGAATGGATTCCGAACATCTCGATCGAGGGTCGTTCGCCCATCGTATCTGTGACGAAACCGGTTGTTGAGACAGCCCTATCTGGGGCATCTGAATAGCTGGCAATTGCTGGGTACCACCAGAAACCAAAACAATAAATCAAACGAATCTTGCCGATACCCAAGTACGGGCAGATTCGTTTATTTTGGTTTGTGACGACTAGACCGTTAGATCACTTGTCCGAAATGCTCGGCGACATGACCAGCTACATATTCGGCGTCCTCGCCAACACCGATGAATTGCGCTGATTTTGAGCCGTACATCCACTGAAGTCCCATGAAATATAAGCCTGGGTATTTAGTCACACCACGGCGCTGAATTGGATAGTCGTGCTCGTCCGTGATTGGCAGCTTGATCCAGTCGAAGTTGTACTTAAACCCGGTCGACCAGATGATTGTTGTAATCCCTGCTTGTTCGAGATTCAGCGAACTTGGCGCGTTGCCTTTGGGCCAGCCCTCGATGTCTGGCGGATCGATTGTATTGTCGGACTGTACTTGAATACCGTGTTCCTCGATGTACGCGTCGACGCTCTGTTTCCACGTACTTGGATGTTCGTCGACTGCCATCAAAATCTTCGCTAGATCAGTATTTAAGGATAAAGTCTTACCTTCACCTCCCGTGACGCGACCAACAAGAGTCACACCTTCTTTTGCCATTTGTCGCAGGTAGATGTTATGTCCACCTCGGGCGCCGCTAGTGTGCGATGAAGCGCTGTAACGAGCGTCGTCGACAGACTCAACATTTTCGACTGTCTTGTCGAAGGCGCCCATTCTGTAGTTCCACCATGAAGAGTCTCGCCCTCTGTACCGACGTGGACGACGACCCGCACTTCCGACCGACAGGAATACTATCTTGCCTGCTTCGTGAAGTTCTTCAGCGATCTGTGCCCCCGATTGACCAGATCCAACGACAAGCACCGCTCCATCATTCAGAGATTGAGAATTTTTGTAGGCGGCTGAATGCAACTGGATGATCGAATTATCCAGTGTTGCCGAATAATCAGGAATCTTCGGAATTCCAAACGCCCCAGTTGCCACGACAATACAGCGAGCATCGATAACGCTGCCTGAACCCAAACTCAGCAGATAACCGTCACCTGTCTTTTCGATCGACTTCACCCGAACCCCGGTCCGAATGGGCGCATCAAAATGCTTTGCATAATCTTGCAGGTACTGAATCGTTTCGATCTTGGACAGATAGCCCTCGGGCTCCTTGCCCACATAGTGAAATCCGGGCAGTCGAACTGCCCAATTGGGATTCACCAAATAAAAACCGTCCCACCGCTCCGTATCCCACGTGTTGCCGACACCTCCTCGTTCAAGGATGATGTGGTCGACGTTACTTTGTTTTAGAAAGTAGCTTGTCGCCAGTCCAGCGGGTCCTGCTCCAATGATCACAATGTTGTGCGATTCAGTTGAGTTCGAAGGCAAGTACTAGATTTTCTGGGCCAATGGATACGGAATGGATGGGCATGTACGCTGAATCGACGAGGTTATTAGTTGCTGCAACCACTTAGTACTGAATGGAAGTTGTGTTTTCATGAATCGACCACCGATTTCACGGATTATCACTTGTGGACAACTCGATTCACTGTGAAGCTTGATGCCAATTCGTTCGTAAGTAAGTCTCGCAATTAAAAATACCTCACGGAGAAAACAATCTTCCATGATAATTACAAAAGTAACCCCATGGCTGCTTCTCGCTACCGCCGCGTACAACTTTGGTCGTCAAGGAGAGTACATATTCGTGGAAGTTCAGACTGATGAAGGAATCACCGGTTGGGGCGAGGTGACCACTACTCACCCGGTAGCGAACCGAGCGGTATGTGCTGTTTTGCAGCAGTTGAATCCACTGATTGTTGGCGAGAACCCGTTCCATATTGAAAAGATCTGGAACAAAATTTTCAGGCGATTCACCTACATGGGCTCTCGAGGCGCGTCGACCAATGCAATCAGCGGAATCGACATCGCTTTGTGGGACATCCGCGGAAAAGCGATGAACGAGCCTATCTACAACCTATTGGGCGGCCCAGTTCGAGAAAACATCGAGCTGTACACGCACCCGGATCCGAACATAGGGCCAGATGAGGCAAAACGTCAGGCTAAAGAAATTGCAGATTCTGGTCATACGGCAGTGAAGTTCGATCCATATCCGAGCATGCCTGAAGAGAGCAACGGTTACCTTAGCGGCGGAATGACAGCAAAAGGCGAAGCTGAGGGTAATGAGATCACTGCTGCGATTCGTGAAGGTGCAGGACCCGAGATGGAGTTATTGATCGATGCGCACGGTCGATTCGACGTGCCGACAGCCGTGAGACTTTCACGAAGTGTTGCACCGTCAAAAATTCACTGGTGGGAAGAACCCGTGCCAGTCGAAAGCACACATGCGCTTAAGAACGTTCGGGATCAAATCGACCTACCGATTTCGGTAGGTGAGCGACTCCACACCCGTTGGGAATTTGTGGCGGTTCTTGAGCAAGATCTGGCCGACTTCCTCATGCCTGATGTTACATGGACTGGAGGTATCTCGGAATTGAAGAAAATTTCGACTATGGCGGAGGCGTACTACGTTCCAATATCTCCGCACGACGCCAGCGGACCGATCAATGTTCTGGCCGGTGCCCACGTGATGATGACCGTGCCGAATTTCTACAAACTCGAAACAGCGCGCCACCGCTTAAATGCCTATGATAACTTTATTCAAACTCCGCTCGATGTTCGTGAAGGTCGATTGCAACTACCCGATGCTCCGGGACTCGGTATCGAAATGAACATGGACTTCCTGCGAGCCAATTCCGACCTGCAGTTCCGCGGCGAGTAGCCGCTTTTCCGGTCGGATCTTCATGTAAAGTCCAGCGTGTATTTGGCAGTCCCACGTCAGTAGTACAGGAATATTTCCGCATGAAGATCAAGTCAGTTAAAGCCATTGAGGTTGATGTAACTCCGCACGCCACTACGAAGCCTCGGGCTCCCAAGCTTGATACCGATGGCTTTGTGAGTCCGATGCAACGATATCCCGAGTTGAAGCGTAGCGACTGGGGAAATAGCTGGAAGCGCACCGCTTGTGTCGTCACCGCTGAAGATGGAACGTGGGGATTTGGATTGACACTACACAGCGGCGTGACTGTGCCATTGATTAACGATCATCTCGGTCCGTTGATCGAGGGTGAGAACTGCATGGCGACCGAGCGTATATGGGATCTTATGCAGAAGGCAACTTCCCCATATGGCACAGCCGGTATTTCTAGCTTCGCAATCAGTGCCGTCGACAATGCCCTATGGGATCTAAAAGGGAAGCTCCTAAACACGCCCGTTTACGAACTGATCGGTGGACCTCAGAAGGACAAAATCTTCTGCTATGCCAGCAATACCGATCTTTCTTACGGAACTGAAAATTCAATCGACTGGTTCTTGGAGCTTGGATTCAAGGCAGTAAAACTGTTCTTGAGTGAAGGTCCTGACGACGGCCTAGCCGGGCTAAATCGCACAGAAGAACTTATTGCGAAGACTCGTGAACAGGTGGGGCCTGACGTCGAAATAGCGGTCGATTGTTGGATGTCAATGAACACCGACTACATGGTTCGTCTAGCTGAACGGCTTCGTCCGTATCACATCAAGTGGCTGGAGGATTACATGTTGCCGGAAGACATGGATAGCTACTTTAATCTCAGACAAAGAATTCCGTTCCAGACACTCGCAACGGGCGAACACTGGTACTCAATTCATCCTTTCGCTCTGGCTGCGAGTCATGGTTTGGTCGACATCTTTCAGCCAGATCTGCAATGGGTTGGTGGCATGACGGCTGGGATCAAGATTTGCCATCTCGCTGAAGCCCACGGATTGACCGTGATTCCTCACGCTAGTACGAACTATCCGTATGGCCAGCATCTCGCATATGCTATGCCGTCTGTCATGTGGGCTGAACGATCTGAAGGTGTTGCGCCTCCTGGTGTTCCGCTCGAAGAGTTGGTAGTTTTGCCCGGTACTCCGATTATCAAAAACGGTTACTTGACGCCCTCAAATGCCCCTGGGTTCGGGTTTGAGTTTGATCTTGAGTGGATCGAGCAACGGGCTACCTAGGTGTACTTTCGTCGATGATTGAAGTTTAGTGAGTGCGCTCCACTTAGGGGGTGGGAGTAGTATGGCGCCTATGTTAAAATCTGGTCACATATTCGATTTGAACTTCGCCACTTGAGCGAGGTCAATACAACCTCTGCACCACCGTCTGACCAGACTGATTCTACCCATACCAACAAGTGGATAGCATTCACTGCAATCGGTATCGCATTTTTTACGATGGTTGCGAGCATGGGCATGGTGTTTATCGCACTGTCCCAGATCGCCGACACCTTTGGCGTAACTTTGCGCTCAGCATCTTGGGTGGTGATCGTTCAGGGGCTGACGATCAGTGCATTCATGCTTCCTATGGGGCGATTGGCCGACATCATCGGCCGAAAGAAAGTCCATCTGATTGGGCTGACTCTGTTCGCCACCGGTTCGGTATTCACATCCCTTGCGCCCACATTTGGCCTACTCATCGCTGCCAGAATATTTACTGCCATTGGTAACTCGATGGGTCAGTCTGTTGGGACGGCGATGGTACTTTCTGTGTTCCCTGCCCACGAGCGCGGAAAAGCGATTGGTGCCCAAACAACATCAGTCGCGATTGGTGGTGCGCTTGGTCCCGTGATCGCCGGAATTATTTTGCAGTTTATGGCTTGGCAATCTCTATTCCTGCTGCTGACAATCCCGATTGGCATAGCGTTCGTTGCCGGTTATTTCATTCTTGATGAAAAAATCGTGAGCCAACAGCGCACAGGAGAACGCCCGTCATTTGACTGGGTTGGAGCGATCGTGTCGGGATTGACCATCATTGTAGTGGTGGTATTGATCAACAACCCATTTGGCGTACCGATCATCTCTCCATTAATTCTTGGAGGAGCGGTTTCGGCAGTCGCATTATTCGCGCTGTTCGTTTGGTGGGAACTTAACTCCAACGCCCCCATGCTTCAGCTTCGAATGTTCAAGAACTTGATGTTTTCGATGGCGATCGGGACAAGATTCTTGGGCTTTTTGGGAACCACAACTGTTCGGTTCTTGATGCCGATATATCTGATTAGCCTACGGGATATACAGGAAGCAGCCGCCGGTGGAATTTTGTTTGTTACCTCACTTGGAATGGCCGTGGCAGCGAGTTCATCGGGTCGTATGGGCGACAAAATTGGAGAACGACCGTTCACCATTGTCGGTTTCGCACTGCTCGTCGCTACTGCGATCGGGTTTATGCTGTTTACCAGTGAGACACCGTTCTGGGTCATCATGGTTGTGCTGCTGTTTAACGGACTGGCAATGGGTCTCTGGGGAGTGCCTAACAACAGCACAATCCTGGGTAGCGTGGATAAAGAGTCATTTGGTGTGGTCGGTGCGTTGACGAACCTGACAAGGAACGTTGGCAACGTCGCCGGGCAGGCAATAGCGTCGGCTGTAGTTGTGGGTGTAATGGTCGCCGATGGTTTTGATATTCCGCTCAGTGACATCACCGGTAATAAAGCTGCCAGTGATTCGTTCATGAACGGCTGGCGATTCGCCTACATCCTAGTCACTGTCTTCTCGCTGATGGGGTTGGCGCTGGCGATTCTTACAAAACCGACACGACCTGATCAAAGCAAGTAACTGGCCGCTAACTGGCCGGTTCCGTCAACTCATATAGTTGGTTTACGCTGAGATCGTCCGTGGTTGTGGTTCGTCCGCTCGGCCATTCGATGACTATATTCACCGAATCAGCGCTTCCGATTCCGAAGTGAGCATCAAGTGAACTCATCGAAAGGAAGCTAGATGAACCGAGAACCTCGCGGATCTGAGTGATTGACTCGCCAATGCCTGAGGTGTGAGTCACCGTTACTTTGGCTCCTATGGCATCAGCGTTCGAGCCGGTGCCATCAATAGCCATGCGACCCTGAAGCCTGAACGAAATCCAGTGATTATCACTGCCGCTATTCATCCATACGAATAATGGGCCGCTTGCCACAACACGTTCGCCATTCGCATCGAACGTCTCACCATTGCTGTTTGTTCCGATCACATCGACAAACCCGTCGCTGTTCAAGTCGCCAACTGCTACGCCTTTACCGTTCTCATGGAACTCTGACCCCAAACGCTGCTGGACTGCATTGAAATCATGATGTCCGGGGTCGAGTACCGAGTAATCGACAGCCAGTGAATCGATGATTCTAGCTTCAGCGGTAACGTCGGTGAATGCTCCGTTGCCGTCGTTTTGGAGCAACCGACCGAACGCCGGAGCGATATCTCCTTGGGGCCCTTCACCACGTGCCCCAAGCGAACCTAACCAGTACAGATCTTGATCGGCGTCGTTGTCCATATCGAAGAACGCTGTTCCGAATCCGAACTCGTACGCTTCGAGCCCATTTATAGCTGCTTCGCTCGCTGGCTTGAAATCTGTGCCCAAAGACGAAGGTGGAACTACCGCGCTTGCAGTCACATGGGTTTCACCTGTGACGAACGCAAACGCACCGGGGCGATTAGGTTCGGATTCTTCATTGACTCGGTTCTCGATCAGAGCGTGGAAACACGTTCCGCTATCAGTGGACTGGTAATAGGCGCAATCTGCCGACGGTACGCCGGGCCACGGTCGTTCCAACGGTTGGAAGCCCATGTTGGTTACGAACACATCAAGATCGCCGTCTCCGTCGTAATCTCCGAGCGCGAATCCCATCCATTGACCCATCTGGTCGATACCTAAAAGTTCCTCTATCGGAGTGAACTTGATTCCGGCTGGACTAGAGTCATTTCGGTAGATCTTCAATCTGTCGCCATCGTCACCAACCCATATATCGAGATCGCCATCTGCGTCGTGATCGAACATCATACTCGTCCAAGTTTGGCCAGCAGAGTCGCCAACAATGTTGCCGTTTCCGTCTAGCACACTGATATCGAATCCTTCGATCGATTTGTTGTCGGGGGCAGGGAAGGTTATTGGATTTCCTGCAATGTCACGCATTCTGATCGGTGGTGAAATCAGTCCTGCTCCGACCGTAAGATCTGTGAAGGTACCGTCACCGTTGTTGTGGAAGAAGGTGTTGAAATGACCATGATGACGTGATGTGTCGAATCGCACGAAATCCTGATCGGCTCGATTTCCGATATATAGATCGAGCCAACCATCGTTGTCTACGTCACCGCAAGCGATGCTCGCTGCAGATCGAGGATTGGCATGACCTGCGAATGCTGTGGTTGTAACGTTTGTGAAGGTACCGTCACCGTTGTTGTGGAACAGACGGTCTTGGACGGCAGCGGCAAGGGTTGGGTTCTGCGCTATCGATCGATAGTCGAGATTGTCACCGATTCGCCCTTGCGCACCCACGTACAGATCCTGATACCCATCGTTGTCTATGTCGCAGGCAGCAACCGCCGTCGAGTTGTGAGTTTCGGCCGACACACCAGCACTCAAGCCCACGTTTGTGAATACGTTGCCGCCATCGTTCCTGAACAGCTTGTTTGGTCCACCGCGCGTGATCTGTAATACCGAGTTTGACTCGGCAGATGTCACATAAAAATCTAGATCACCATCACGATCGAAGTCGAAAATCGCTACACCCGGGTATCGATTTTCGATAAGTGCTTCGGTGCCGATCAGCGGAGCAACATTCTGGAACGGTGCAAACTCGTCGGCGGCTGGAACACCGTCGAATACGTTCGGATAGTCGGCGATATCAAACGTATCGGACCCGGAAGCGAAGAATAGTTCTTCTACTGTTCTTTGCTCAGATGCCTTAGCGACGCGGTCGCTTAACCCAGCACCTTCCCAAAAGTAGTGACCGCCGATGAGAACGAGTATTCCGCCGAGTGCTCCGACCACCCATGTGGCGGATGCAAAGGTTGCCAATGCCTTACGAGGCATCAAGTTAGATAGCCCCCAGAAAGTCACAGGGCCAGCTGCCGCTGCACTGAACAATAACGTTGCGGCTGGAGCAGTACCCATTCCTAGCAGCAGCAGCAATGCAACTAGAGGAATTTCAAACAGCAAGGGCACATTAATCAACAGACCGAATGTGGCAGCTAGCAGCACGCCACGAATGTCGTTTCCAAGATAAGTGGCGACTACTTCAGGACTAAGCCACTGAATCGCTAGGCCACTAACGAATCCGGCGACGATCATGATCGGTGACAACTTAATGGCATACCTGATACTGGCCTTGGCCCAGTGCCTGAATGCCGGAGTGAGTACTTCACCCCATCCCGCTATATCAACAGGGTTTCGGTAGGTGTCAGGGATTTCGATTGACTTCACCCGATCGCGCCGGACACTCAGAACGACAATCGGTCCGATAATTAATGCACCAACAACAGCCAGAATCAGTCGACTGAATCCAAGTACCGGACTAAATACAAAAAATACCATTGCCAGTGCCGGAATATTGAGGGTAGTCGAGCCTTGGACCATCGCGATGGCACCCTCTATGCCTGCTCGTCTGTGGAACGATGATGATACTGGGACGATGCAGGCTGAACACAGGTTCATGACTCCGCCTGAAACGGTTCCCTGAACAGTTCGCCTGAACACTCCAGCTGTCGGTAATCCTTTACCGATCGATTTCGAGAACAAAAATGCTTCAGCCAAACCGGCGGTTAGGAAGGCGAAGGTCATACCTATGGTGACAAGGCGGAGGTAGGTTATAGAGAACTTGACCCATCGGGTTACGAAGCTAACCCCGGGGTCCCGCTCGATACAGAATCCCTGAAAACACTGGTTCGTCTGAGATTGCACCGTGTCGAGATCTTCACCGACGATTCCGATTTTTGGCAGGCGGTTGAACGCCAGAAACCACCCCATAATTACAGCGAGCAATAGGAGTCCGACGAGAAGCCGTTTTCGATCAGCTGAGGCAAACATTATTTGCGAAACCTATTACGTAAACGAGAGGCGAAGTCAGATTCACCTTCTGGCGCGGGAATGAGCACCCAGAGAGTGAATAACACACCGAATACTATGATCGGCAACCTTGCTTCGAGCCACCAGTGGGGCATGCGTTCGAATTACTCCAAAAGTAAACGGCTCAGTAGGTAAGTAGATTTGCGCAGCTAAGGCACAGGACCAGCGAATGATAATAAAGCAGGATAACTATAATTGGTCGCACAACTTCAACTCTAGGACAACTAGGGTGACAAAACTGTGGAAGTTTACGAATTATTTCATTTCAACAAGGTTAGGGGAGATTCGTTCGGGAACACGATAGGGTTGCAAACCTAACTTTACTCCGTTATCCGCAAAGCAAATTCGTTGTCTCTCAGCCATTTTCCTGACCCAGACATGCCCGACTATAACGATATTCGGCTGCAGGATCAAGAGTTGTATTGCGCATTATCGAACCTTTTTAGCATCTCATTTCAAAACACGATTGCGAAATACCATAGGTATGGTTCTAGAGATTACGTGGCTGGTCAGCGCGTAATCTCTAACTCTTACATGATGATTGATTTAAGTGAACTTGCGAGGCTCACGCGTCCTTCACGTTAAAGTGCTCCGTCAACAGAAAAATACCTCCAGAATCGAGATATGACATCTGAGGACTGGTCGACACAACGACTATATCGTCCGTTCATTCGGGCTTCATTGATCGTCGCTATTACACTGGGTTTTTCCACGGGTGCAGCGATATTAATAATGCCGTTGCTCGGGATTGAGCGCAGCCTTACGTGGGTTACACATTCGCAATCACATGGCATCGCCCAACTCTTCGGCTGGGCTGGGCTGTTCGTGATGGGGTTCGCTTATCACGTTGTGCCTCGATTTTTCAGAAGCTCGATTAGATACCCGCTTCCTCAGAAACTAAGCATGTGGCTGGTGATTGCAGGGTTACTGTTCCGGTTCACAGGGCAGAGCCTGTACAAAATGTCTCTCGCTGATCCTCTTGTGGCAATAGGTGGCGTCTTACTTTTCGCTGGAATGCTTGTTTTCGGATGGACGCTGTACGGGGTAATTCGTCTTTCAACGAGTCAGTCAGGTTCGGCAGAAATCTGGATGATTAGTGGGGTGTTTTGGTCGGTCATTGCAGGAGCGTTGCATTTAGTGATAACGCTGCGCATGGCAGTCGATAGCGCACCATTGGGCTACGCTCCATGGAACGAAGCACTCATATATACGTGTCTATTCGGATTCATCGCTAGCTTCATTTTCGGTGTTTCGGCGCGGGCGATTCGAGGGTTCTTGCTGCTTCAACCGATGCATGAACGAACGAACCGTATTTCTCTGTTATTGGTTCAACTAGGTCTACTAACATTGATTGTAGGACGATTCGCTAATTTGGATCAGGGTGTCGCGTCAACTGCACTCATTTTGGCTTCATCAGGTGCGGGCATGTTTGTCTATGCTCTTCGAGTGCTGGAACCTTCGAGTGGACCAATTCGGAGGTTCGCAGTTGGCTATGCACGTTACGGTTGGCTTGTTCGTACGGCGTATGGCTGGCTAGTTGTCGGCTGTGTAATGTTGATCCTGACGGCTCTCGATAACTCAGGGATGACTGACCTGATACCAGTCGAAGTCTCTTTGCCCATCATGCACGTGTTCACGTTGGGATTCGTAACGACCTTGATCTTCGGGGCCGCATCTCGCTTCATCCCGATTTTCGAAGGGGCTGACATCCGACATCCACGTCTTATGGATGTTGCATATGTTTTCATAACCATCAGCGTGGTTCTGCGAGTCGGGTTCGGATTCACAGTTTCTGAGATAGGTGAACATGCACTAGGAGCCTCAGGCGGAATCGGGTTTATCGGCATAATCCTGTTCGCTATAGTGGTATTCCAAGCGATGACACAGTCGGCGAGGGACGCGTATGCTGTGAGGGCGGCTGCATTTGGACAGGTCAAGTTCGAAGCAACCAAGACGCCACGGAGTACAGAGCTCAATCTGATGTGATTCTACTCAGCCATCAGACGGTCTATATCGTCTTGAAGTTGTTCAAGATACTGAGGGTAAGAGTTCTGCTGATATCCGAGTGCTGCGTTGCCCCCCTCGTCTGAGTACCACGAAAAATGCCCCGGCTTAGATTGGTAAATGGCGTCTTTAGGATCGACCTCGATCATCCCAAAGTAGTCGGCAATGTACTGGGATCCTGTAATTTTCCATGTGGGGCCACCGCTTACGTTCACAATTCGAGTTGATTCGGTTAGATTCGCTGTGACACCCGCGATGATAGCGTTTACGGCATCGTCACGGTGCACAAACTCGATCTTTTGATCTGGTAGGAATGGCCACGCAGCGGGTGGGTCTTGGAACACTGGAATTGAAACTCCGGAGATTCTCAGAACGCAAGAATCGAGTCCGGAGTTCACTACGATCTGCTCGGATTCAGTCTTTGTTTTAGCGTAGTTGTCGTCGGGGTCGTAGGCTTGCGAAGTTGTTACCTCGCTATCGTTAGCCGGTGCGCCGTAGACACTGACCGATGAACTGAAAACTAATCTTGCATTTGGAACATTTTCATTCATGGCATCAACGATGATCTTAGTGCCCGCGACGTTAACTCGCTGAGCTAGTTCTATCAGTCGATTTGCAACTGGAGGCAGTATCGCAGCTAGATGTACAACAGCATCGATGCCTTCGAGTGCAATGGTCACATCCTCTTGAGACGTCAAATCTCCCTGTAACGCTGACACTCCATCGGGAATGCTATCGAAGTTAGCAGTCGATAAATCGAAAGCACGAACCGTGTGCCCGTCGGCCGCAAGCCGAGCACAAACCAACTGACCCATGCTTCCGACTCCGCCCGTAACTAATACAGTTGCCATCAGGTGAGGACTGTCCCCGGTGCATCGGCCTTATCTTCGATCTGGACTACAAGAGCTTCAACGGCTGCAATGTTTGATTCTGAACCATCGGCACTCAATTCCGAACCGGCTTTCTTCACTTTGTTCGCTAGTGGTACGCCAGCCAGCGATGTGAAGAAGAATTTTTCGCGTTGAGCCGTGAGTCGATCTGCAAGCTTGTTTTGCCCTGCATTAGTAAGAAGGACGATCGCCTCATCGAGCATATCCTGCGCTCTTGCCATTTTTAGAAAAATCTCCTAGTGGGATCAGTTGTTTTAAGGGTTATTGCTTAGTGTTCGTGTGTCGTCGAATGAGAGTGCGTACCCTCTTCACCGGGGTGCCACTGGTTCTCCGGCGCACTGTGTCCATTAGGCCCATGACTAGTACCGTCGCCGTGGTAAGCAGCGTGTGAGTGGGTTCCGACGGTCGGCCCATCATGCGGCTTTACCGCTTCGATATCTACTTCAGGAAGCCGGTTGTAACCGTGTCCGTTGTGGCGGTCGAACGGGAACGGCTGAAACTTCTCGAACATTCGGGCGAAACGCTTTCGCGTCGGTCGCTCGTCGAACGGGAACCGGAACTTTTCTCTACCCACCGGCTCGACATGGTGCAACACGTAATCGCGGCTGCCTAGGCCGTTCACCACTGCGGTGTTGATAGTAGTTTGTTCAGATAGACCTTCGATTGCTGCTCCGGCGAGATCGAACTTGCGCTCACCTGCTGCTTCTACACCCATCTCTTCACTGAGCGAACCCGGAATGCCGGGGGATGCGGTGACCGCGTCGACGCATGCTTGATCGATCGCAACGGGGTCGGTGCTCGCGAAGACACCTAAGTTTGGAACGATCGGCATGTCTGAGAAGCCGGCGCAATCACATTTTGGAGATACATCGATTGCCAGCGTAACGAACCCCACCTTCGGTACTGTTTTCACAACTCCCAGGGCTGCATCTGCGATTGCGATATCGGTCGCATCGAACAGCATCTGGTTTGGTTGGAATATTCCACGAGGGTTCATCACCCCGAGACAACCGAGGCATGTCATGCACTTATCTCGATCCCAAGCGATTGTGTTGTCTTCTCGTATTTTGAAGAGACCGATTGGGCAAGCTTCTTCGATCAACTCCCACTCGATATCTTTCTCTTTATCAACGACAAAGCTCTCATCGAATTTGACCGCTGCACCAACGCCGTACTTTGGGTGACCGCCCATGTGGACGTTGAACTTGCCCCGCTTCGATTGGGCTCCGATGCCGAGATTCTTCAGTGCGCCGCCAATAACGCCCATGCCGTGACCCTTGAAGTGAGTCAGCGCTATTAGTACGTCAGCGGCGGCGATAGCTTGCGCTACGTACGCCTCTTTTAATAAGTATCCCTCAGGAATATCAACTCGGTAATCGCTTGTGCCAACGTAGCCATCAGCGACGATGAATGGGCATCCTAGCACCGCAGAAGAATAGCCGTTTCTCTCGGCGGTCAAAAGCAGATCGAGCTCCGTTGCACGAGTTGAGAATGGGCTGTATGTGAGTGTTGTGGTGTCGCATACGAACGGTCGCCCTCCGAGTTCTTTGACTCGGTCTGCGATTGCTCGGGCATAAACAGGTCGAAGGTACGCACTCGAATTCCATTCACCGCAGTGGAGCTTTATCGCGACCACATCGCCTGGTGAAATGAGCTTGTCCAGCCCGGCGGCATCGAACACCGTCGTCGTTTTCGCGATCAGACTCGTATCGGCTGAATCACTTCGGGCGTCCATGAAATAAACGTTGGATGACATAGTTGACTCCTACACATGATGGTGAGTCTAGGTTATCGAAACAGCGTACGCGGCGAAAATATACCGTATAAAACACTGGTTGTGCGGCGTTTGACCAACAAGTATTTGAGTCTGATGCGAACCGTGTTCTGCGCTAAACTGGCGGATCATTAGCGACTATATCCATTTACAACACGCCGGTGCGTTATTCACAGGAGAAAAAAAGTGAGATACAAGGTAGAAAAATTGGTAGCGGAGAACGCGGTGGTTGGTGAGGGGCCAGTGTGGGATGTCGAGTCTCAGACGCTGTACTGGATTGATATTCAGGGCGGCAAAATCTGGAATTACGATCCTACTAATGGCGAGAACAAGTTGCTCCACACCGGGTACAACGTGGCTGGCGCAACTCGGAACAAACAGGGTGGACTTACGGTCGGTACATGGGAAGGCGTCCAACTATGGAATTCAGATGACGACTTCACGTGGTTGCACCGAGGCGAAGTTGATGGCCGGCCGATAAAGCTCAACGATGTCACGGTGGGTCCTGACGGAAGTTTCTACGGTGGCAGTGGACACCTCGACTCTTGCACATTGTTCCGGTTCAAGTCAGATGGTACAACTGAGATCATTGATGATGGCCTTGATCTTTGTAACGGTATGGGCTTCTCTCCAGATCTCAAGACCTTTTACTCGACCGATTCGCCAAAGCACGAGATATACAAGTGGGATCACAATCCCTCCACCGGAGCGATTTCCAACAAACGGGTCTTCACCACCATTCCCGATGATTGGGGAATTCCAGATGGCATGACAGTCGATGGTGAAGGGTTTGTTTGGTCCGCAATCTGGTACGCAGGGGCGATTGTTAGGTTTGACCCAGACGGCAAGGAAGAGCGAAGAGTGGAGATTCCGGCCGCTCAGACATCGTCTGTGATGTTCGGCGGAAAAGACCTCAACGAGCTTTATGTGACCACTGCGGCATTTGGCACCGGCGATCCGGAACTTACCGGATGGGAACCAGCGGGATTCAAAATGGATACTTACCGCGGTGGCGATCTGTATAGGGTAAAACTCGACATCCAGGGCAAGGCCGAATTCACCACTGACTTCTCAATTCCAGATTAGTTGAGTTAGTGTTTCTGAATCCGACGTCGGTACTTTGAAATCTCGCTCCGTTGATTGCCATTTACACCTAGCGGCTGGTGCATTCTCACCAGTCGCTGAACTGTGACCTTAGTTAACCTGATTGTTCTGGACTCCGAACGATCCTGAGGTGGCAATAAATGCGGATAATTCAATTTTTCGATTTTCAAAGAGTGCGAGCCAGCATGCTGTTCGTATTGCTGTCTCTGGCAGTAGTTGGAAGTTTAGTTGGGTGTAAAACCGGAGAGGACACTGAAACCAGTGTTAATAGCGGCGCACTCAGCACCGAATTCCGTTCGTTCACAAACATCGCTCCTGATCTACTTGGTGAGAGTGCCGAGATAAAGAACCGTTACCCGGGAGTGGCAATATTTGATTTCGATCGTGACGGCGATCTAGATTTCTATGTGACTTCGGCAGAATCTGGAGCCCCCATCGAACAGGCACGTGGAGAAAGCAACAAACTATTTCGGAACGATGGCGGCTCCTTTGTAGATATCGCCGAAGAGGCAGGAGTTGCTGCACCGGCTCACAACTCCAGCGCGGTCGCTGCGTGCGATTTTAACAATGATGGCTATCAGGATCTGTACGTCGGTGGGATGGGTCGAGTCGGAGACAAGCTCGACTATCGATCCATCGAAACTGGCTCTGAACTGGTGTTTATCGCTGGCGATAGGCTCTATATCAACCAGAAGAACGGCACGTTTACTAACGCTACTGGTGATTGGTTTGGTGATCATGTGAACACAAGGTCGGCTGGTTCGATCGCCTGTGGCGATATAGACAACGATGGTTGGCTCGATCTGTATGTCGGAAACAGAAGCGATGTGGATTTCACAACATTCAACGAACCTAGTCACCCTGGACATTTCAATGTCATGTACCACAACACCGGTAGCTCGTCGTTTGTCGACATAACCACAGAAGCGGGGCTCATGGCACCGCAGATAGTGATGAGAGACTCGTTCGGAGAGCCGATTCTATTCCCCGAAAATGCCGAGGAGGGGCAAGGAACTGAAGGGTTTGATCCAGATAATCTCGATGACGCGGGAAACATCGCCGGTGATCCGGCTGGCGAGACATGGGCGACACTCTTCTTTGACCACGACGATGACGGTGACATTGATCTTTGGATAGCTGACGATGGCGACCGACTTAAGGTTTACCGCAACGATTCAACACCAGGCAAGATGAAGTTCAGGGATATCAGTGCTCCGATGGGCATCGACCAGTCAGGCGCATGGATGGGATTCGCCTTAGGGGATATCGACGGCGACGCCGATCTTGATATGTTCATTACGAATATCGGGTTCCACCCGGTTACCCGCGGTCCGAACAACGTTCAGGGTGGTTCATGCTCGTACGCTGCGAATTTCCAGTGGGGTACCTGTTATCACTATCTATTGCGCAATGACGGAACGACACGAGTATCGAGTGTCGGCACGATCGGGGTGTTCCCTGACGTCGCGTGGTCGACAAAAGTTGAGCCAAGTGCTGGGTCGCCACCAGAGTCACTTGATCCAAATCAGGTGAATCCGTTCTGGCGTACACCAACCGGATTGGCTGCTTACGATTTCGGTTTTGGGACTGCGTTCTTCGATTACGAGAACGATGGGGATCAAGACTTGTACTGGTTGGGAGCAATTATTGCCTCCGGAGAAGGCCCGAGAGGCTTCCTGTACCCCGGCTACGGCCGAATGCTGCTCAATTCAGGTGATGCGTCGTTTAGTGACGTTACTGTCGAGTCGCACCTGATCGACTCTCGCAATGTTGACTACACGTACACGGCACCGAATCAGGTTGGTTTTAATCGTAAAGAGCAACGGATAGGCCCTGAGTTTCACGAGAACGGTAAAGGACTCGCCAAAGGCGACTTGAATGGCGATGGATACGTTGATCTGATTGGCACCAACTCTTCGGGCCTGAAGTTCGATGCTTCAGGTGAAGGTACTCACCTAGTCGACGGACCGCTTATGGTTTGGATGAATGGTGGCGGCTCAAATAACTGGCTGACGCTTCAACTCAAAGGACGGCAGGTGGTCGATGGTACAGGGTCGAACGCTGATGGTATCGGGGCCCGTGTTTGGGTGACGACCATGGGCGATGATGGTGAGCCGAAGAAGCAAGTACAAGATGTTCTTGGGAGTTCAACTTTCTTGTCAATGAGCGCGCTTGACCTGACGTTCGGCATAGGTGGAGCTGACGAAGTTGATGAAGTGAAAATTCTTTGGCCAAGCGGTCGGGAGCAAGTTCTGTCCAATCTAGAGTCCAATCAAACAATTGAAATAGAAGAACCCGAACTCAAGTAATCGGCGCAGCCCGTCGAGTCATGCACCGCGAACGTTGCGTGCTTGAGGCACGTAACATTCATTTCTGCGCTTTCTCTCGGACGAACGTCGTTCAGTTCTAGTGCTGCTGAGAATTTACTTGAAACATCGAACCGTACTGAAGCTGATTGCTCTCGTATTCGCCACAGCGATTAGTTCGATCATGTTCGTGGCCGCCTGTGGTGGATCGACGGTCGTTGAACAGCCAGACGCGACTTTAATCAGAAATGGGGTGATCCCGCCAACTGCGACGGCAACGCCACCTGGAAATGAATTCACGATAGTGGGGCAACCCGAACCGTTTCTTCTGGAAGACATCGAGTTGGTCGGTCTGAATGGTTGGATCAATTCTGCACCGTTGAAAATTCAAGATCTTGTTGATGCGAATCAAGTCGTGTTATTAGATTTCTGGACATACACCTGTGTCAATTGCATCCGGACGTTTGCTCATCTCTCTGCTTGGCATGACGCGTACGATGAACACGGACTTACGATCATCGGAGTTCATTCACCCGAGTTCGATTTTGAGAAAATCGCCAATAATGTTGAACAAGCTGTCGTGCGTTATGGACTCCAGTACCCGGTTGCACTCGACAGCGAGAAGCAGACGTGGGAAAAGTTCGGGAACCACTTTTGGCCGTCGAAATATCTGGTCGGAAATTCAGGTGATGTGGTCTTCAGGCACTTCGGCGAAGGTGGTTACACCGAAACCGAGACGATTATCCGCGAGACTCTTGAGGCGAGCGGTCGTGATTTAACCGATGTTCCTTGGTCGGCAGTTACGAAACCCGACCGCTCTGTGGGCTCCCATACTGTCACCAGAGAGCTCTACGGGGGATATTCAAATAACTATCTGTCAAATGGCCTATACGTCGGACAAGATGCTTACTACGAGGCGCCCGACGTCGCAGTTGACTATGTTGACAGTGGAACGCGTCGGCACGGGCAATTTTTCCTAGACGGGCAGTGGATCAACAGTGAATCTTCGATTGTGTCCGGGACAATTGCATACGGTGAGTACGCGCATTTAGGGTTCGACTTCTTTGCCACCTCGGTGAACGCTGTGATGAGCTCGCCTGATGGAGTGGACAAGGTGATTGTTGAGTTGGACGGCCGCCCTGTTTCGGACTCCCAAGCGGGCTCAGACATCGCATGGGACGCGGATGGCAATAGCATCCTAGAAATCAGTGATGCTCGTCTTTACCAAATAATAGAACTGTCGGAGTTTGGTAAACATGAACTTGTGTTAAAAACAAACTCCGAAGGTCTGGCTATTTACACCGTGACCTTCGGAGTCAATGAGTTCGGTCCGTAAAACTACATGAAGCCTAGATTTTTACAGGAACGGCTTTGATAGTTTCGGCCTCGGTTTGGAACGTGCTCGTGATGTCTGGGTCGGTCATCTCACCTTTTTCCTCGTGAAGGAAACACCTCGTTAGTTGGTGTTTGTTGATGAGGAACTGCGCAGGTTTAGTAGTACGGCAACGATCCATCACTGCCGGACAGCGATCTGCAAACCTGCAACCGGCAATCTGGAGGTCAGATGTATCCCAGTCCTGCTGTGGCGGCTCTGAACCCCAGCGATTCTTCGGGTCGGGCTCAGGAATCGATTCGATCAACAGTTTTGTGTACGGGTGCTGTGGGTTCGGAATAACCTGGTCCACAGTTCCTGCTTCCACAACCGTGCCACGATACATCACCATGATGTTATCGCTGATCTGGTATGCAGTTGTTAGGTCATGTGTGACATATATGACTGAAATACCTAGCTCTCGGTTTAATCGGCGAATCGAGTCGAGAATTGTTGCTCGAAGCGATGCATCCACCATCGATACTGGCTCGTCAGCGAGAATAACTCGTGGCTTTAGTAGGAGTGCGCGGGCAACCATGACTCTCTGACGCTGACCACCACTCAACTGGTGAGGAAAGCGACCGAGGGTCTCTTCTGGTACCAGACCAACCATCTCGAGCGCATCTTCAATCATTCGTTGCTTCTCTTGTTTCGAAGACGCTAGCTTGAAGTTTTTGATTGGTGCATCAAGGACGTGGTCGACCTTGTAGAACGGGTTGTAGGATTCAAAGGGATCTTGGAAGATCGGCTGAATCTCACGACGGAAATTGCGGCGTTCACGGCTAGTAAGCTTGGTGAAGTCTTTGCCTCTGTACAGCATTCGGCCGTCAGTGGGCACGTGGCTTCCGAGTAGTAGTCGTGAAAGTGTTGTTTTACCACTTCCGCTTTCGCCAGCCACTGTGGTTATAGACGCTTCGTCTTCGTCGATTGTTAGTGAAACATCGTCAACGGCGACAGTTACGTTGCCCCCGCCACTGAATATGCCCTGACTACCGAAGGTTTTGGTTACGTGATCTAGCTCAAGGAACGTGCTCACGACTGGGCCTCGCCTTCATATAGATGGCAAGCCACTTCTCTGCGGCCTCCAAGGTTAAGTTTTTCGGGAATCGATCCTGAACACTTTTCAAAGCGCGATGGGCAGCGATCTTCGAACGCACATCCCTTCGGCAGGTAGATCAGTTGTGGGGGGAGCCCGGGTATTCCTAAGAATTCTCGTTTTTCTCTCAACGAAGGCAAACTACCAATTAGAAGCTTTGTGTATGGGTGCTTAGGCTCGCTAAACACCTCTTCTACTGGCCCAACCTCGACAAGCTTGCCTGCGTACATTACACCGATTGTGTCGGCGAACTGGGCTACGAGACCCATATCGTGACCCACAAGCATGATCGAAGCATCAAGGCCTTCTTGTAGACGACCCAGTGTCTGCATGATTTGCCGTTGTACTACAACGTCAAGCGCAGATGTAGGTTCATCGGCAATGATCAATCTCGGTCGTAGCGAAATCCCAATGGCCATCGCAACTCGTTGTTTCATTCCTCCAGAGAGTTCATGAGGGAATAGGCGGGCAACACCAGGGCGTAGGCCAACTCGAATCAGAAGGTCGCGCACAGTTTCATGTAGCTCATCCTTCGTCGGCTTAGCTTGATCCTCCTTCAGATGGTCAAGAATCCCATCGATGATCTGTCGCTCGATCCTCATTACTGGATTGAGTGAGTTCATTGCTCCCTGCGGAACAAGCGCCAACTCGGAAAGACGCGCCATACGCATGTCGTCATCCGACAACTTCGTAATGTCGCGGCCATTGAGAGTAACGCTCCCGCTGGCAATATGTCCCGGAGGCCTGGTCAGGCGCATTAGACCCATTGCAAGCGTTGTCTTGCCAGAGCCAGATTCACCAACCAGAGCGAATCGTTCACCCTGTTTAAGAGTGAACGACACGTCGTCGCATGCCTTTACCGTTCCGCTTTCGGTCTCGTAAAAGACTGAGAAGTTTTCGACTACGAGAGCATCGACGTCGGTAATCCGAGCACCCTCTCGATAAGTTTGAATTGCTTGTTCGGTGCTCAAACGCGTTTCCTCATTCGTGGGTTGGACCATTCATCCAGTCCTGATGAAATCAAGAACAGTCCAAGAAACACAATCACAATTGCAACCAGCGGTGGTAACCACCACCACCACATGCCAAGCGTGATCGATGAAAATTGAATGTTGAAGTAAATGGTCATGCCAAGCGTTGGCAGGCTGAAGTTACCAAGACCGATAGCTTCAAGGCCGATCGATGCAAGAATCGCTCCGGCAACAGAAGCTACAAGGCTGGCCGTAATGTATGGAATCAGGTTCGGGAGCATCTCTTTAAAGATGATTCCCATACCGCTAGTGCCTGATAATCGCGAAAGTTCAACGTAAGCCTGTTCTCGCATTACAAGCACCTGTGAACGGATTGTGCGGGCAGGGAACACCCAGCCAACTAATCCAAGTGCCAATCCCATTTCGTCGATGCTGAGTTCGCGGCCAATGTTGATTCTAATCAGGATCAAGATCAGCAAGCCCGGCATGGCCAGCCCTACGTCAACGACCGAGCGAATCGTACCGTCAACCCAACCTCGGTAGTACGCTGCCATGAAAGCCGCCACTGTACCGAGCGCTATTGAGACGAAGCCAGCGATTATGCCGATTCGTAGTGTCAGTGGTGTACCCAGAATTGCGACGGCAATCAGGTCGCGACCTGCAGTGTCGGTTCCGAATGGGAACGCCCTGACCTCGCCTGTTGGTTCGCCGCCTTTGATCATTTCATGCGAAAGCGTCGGTGCCAGTCTGGTTGGAGCCGAGAGTGGATGGAACTGTTCGGTATCCCAAACAAGGTGACCAACACCAACAAACAACAACAGTGACAACAATAATCCCATCCCCCATATCAGAGAGGGGTTGCGCACTGCATAGCGCTTGATGGGCCTCACGCGTTCTTCATAGAACTGGCTCCAACCACCACCTTTAACTGGAGTCGATGAATCTGGAGTAGTAACCAATTCAGTCATCTAATTACTCCTCGTCTTGATCCGAGGATCGAGTAACGGATAGAGGACATCGAGAAGGAAGGTTGCACCCGCGATTCCAAGAATGATCACGATTACAATTCCTCGAATTACAAAGAAGTCGGATAACCTGATTGCCTGAAACAGGATGTCGCCGATTCCCGGGTATGAGAACACCCGTTCGACCAGAACCTGCCCGGTAACAATTGTTCCGAGTACAAGAGCCAGCCCCGTTACCTGTGGTAACAAGGCGTTACGTACGGCGTATTGTATGAATATTCGAGAACCCTTCAGCCCCTTAGCATCGGCCTGAATCATGTAGTCCTCACCCTGAGTGTTGATCATCATGCCTCGCATACCGATGGCCCAGAATCCGACGACTGAGAACAGAATTGCGAACGCAGGCAATATTGCGTGTCTCAGTACGTCGACAACAAATTCAAAAGTCAGATCAGGCAACGTAGCTGGAGAATAACCACCAAACAGTGGTAGCCAACCCAACTTGAAAGCGAATATGAAAATCAAAATCATCGCCAGCAGATACTGCGGGATAGCGGCCAACGTAAGTAGTGGTATGAAAATGTACTGAACCCATCCAGGTCGTCTGGGCCAACCCAAAAACGCCCCGGCGAGCGTCCCTAAAACGAACGCCAATAAGGTCACTGTTCCCATCAAACCAAGAGTCCACACCAATGATTCGAAGACGATCTCGTTGACGGTACGAGGGAAGAAAGCGATTGAAACACCAAGATCCAATTTGGCGAGGTCTTTCATGAAGTTCGTGTACTGAACCCATATCGGTTGATCGAGGCCAAACCGTTTCTGGTACGACTTTGCCATAGCGTCGAGACCTGTCTGCATAGCACCGCCGCGTTGCGCCTCTAGAAGTAACTTCTCTTTAACAGGATCCTGACCAGATAAGCGCGGGATTATGAAAATCACCGTACTCGCTAACCAAACTATGAAAAGAAAGAACAGGAACCGCTTCACCAGAAAGTGACCGAGGATTCCCATGACAATCTTGGGAATCGAAGTACGTTTCGACGGTGAAGAGTTTTCAACGGCCTGTGTTTGTTCTGTCACGGGCTAAAACTCAATTCACTAGTTTCCAAAATAGAATATGAATCTAACAACATTTGAACAGCGTCCAAACAATTGGATTTATGCCGACCAAAGATAACAAGTGTTTACGTCGATGGCTACGTCAGTTTTTTCACAGAATTATTTTTGGATATAATTCATTTTCAAAGTAATAACTTCTGACTAGAATTCGAAAATTGACGATTCGTTGAGTCCTAATCGAGCTAATTGGTAAATTGACACCAAGCTTCGGCCAATGCTCGACATATAAGACCGTTTCGTTTAGTCAACTATTGTTGACTCGCCCGCCGGATTCGGATATACATTCTTCTCACAGATTGATGCGACCGCGTGGTTGCACGTCTGGTTTCGCGTCTGACATTTATTCGGAGGTCAGCATGACATTTACTGAGAGGTGGAGAATTCTCTTCATCGCTATGCTTTCAATCGCCCTTGTTGCGGCGGTTGCTTGTGGTGGCGGTGATGATAAGGACTCCAGTGGTGGGGCTTCAGAGCCTGTTGCCACGACCGCACCAGTGGCGACTACGGCTCCGGCCGATGAGCCGTCTGGTAGCGTGGAAATTATGGACATCGCCCGAGATGACACTCTAATGAGTTATCTGGGTGGTGCCGAAGGTCGTTTCGTAGACCACGAGCTTTGGAACCCATACGCAATTGGTGCAAACCACCAATCTGGTCCAAACATCATCTTTGAACCGCTTGCATTCTTTAGTGCATTCGACAACAAAACGATCCCTTGGCTCGCTGAGAGCTGGGACTGGAACGGCGACTTCACTGAGTTGACGATCAACCTGCGATCCGGTGTGAACTGGTCTGACGGTGAAGAATTCAACGCTGATGATGTTGTTTACACGTTGAACACTCTTAAGGATCTTAAAGAAGAGGTCCGATGGGGTAACGACATCGATAAAGCTATGGATCGCGCAGAAAAAGTCGATAGCCACACCGTAAAGGTGTTCATGGCGCATCCAGACCCACGGTTCATGTTCCTTCTGACGTACAAGTACGACATTGGCGTGTACATGCTCCCAGAGCACCACTACAAAGACCAAGACTGGACTACGTTCAAGGACTATGACCCTGCAAAGGGCTTCCCACTAAGTACGGGTCCTTGGAAGGTTGTTTCTGGAACTCCAGAGCAGAAAATCATCGACCGCCGCGATTCGTGGTGGGGTGAAGGCGTAGCTGACCTCGGTCAGTTCGGTAAACTGCCTGGACCAAAGCGTGTTGTCTACCTGCCAACTCCTGACCAGACGGTTCGGTCGCAGGCTTTGATTTCTGACACCGTTGACTACTCAGCGATGACCACACCTGCTGTTATCGTCGAGACAATGGCCAAGAACGCTGATCTTGTCACTCACACCGGAAAAGACTCTCCTTACGGATATGTCGACTGGTGGCCGGTATCGATTGCTTTCAACGACACTGGTAAGTTCGGTCCTTACGACAACAAAGACGTTCGATGGGCATTCAGCTACCTCCTTGACAGGCAGGAACTGAGTGATGTGGCTTACGATGGTGCCGCGGCATTCAACCCGCTCACCATGCCTCAATACCCACCACTGAAGAAGTACTTCGACTCCGTAGCTGACCTACTTGCAGTACACAACACCGAAGAGCACAACCCAGCCAAGGCTGCAGCGTTGCTTGAGGGTGCTGGTTACACAAAGACTGGTGCTGATGACACTTGGGTTGACGCTCAAGGTAACGGCATCAACTGTGAGATAATTGGTTTCAGCCCGTGGGTGGATCTTGGTCCTATCACTGCTGAGCAGCTTCGACGTGAGGGCATCAACGCCACCTACTCGCAGCCGCCAGATGCTTCTTCACGAATGGCTGAAGGTAACTTCGAATGTCTGATGTTCGGACACGGCGGATCGGTCCGTGATCCTTACTTCACGATGAAGCTTTACCAATCGTCATCAGTAAACATACCTGGTGGTCACCAAGTAAACTTCTACCACTGGGAAGATGCACGCTGGGATGAGATTACCGATGAAATCGGAAGGACTCACCCTGATAACGTGGATAAGATGCAAGAACTTTGGCACGAAGCCATGGGAATCTGGCTCGAAGAACTTCCTGATGTCCCAGTTCTGGAGTTCTACCACCGCATCATCATGAGTGAGAAGCGATGGACTAACTGGCCTCTAGGGACTGAGACCACTGGTTACGTGAACGAAGCCTCTTGGCACCTCACGTGGTCATTGGTATTGCACGCCCTAACAGCTAAGTAGAAAGACTCTAGTGGTTCTTACTACTTGAGTTAATAGACGCGAATCGAAGTGCCCCTGCCAATTTTGGCGGGGGCACTTCTTATTAACTTGACTTATCGTCCTGTGACGTTGGTCGTCAGTGAGGTATGATTTCGATCTGATTCGATACCAGTCAGATTGGATAGATCGACATTGAGCCAACTCAAGTTAGATTCTGTTACCAACTTGCGTGAAGCTTTTCGGTTCACGGTTTCGGCACTATTTGTTGTTGCTTTGATCGGATCGATTGCATGTGGTTTGCCAGAGACCAACTCCCAGGTATCAAATGGTGGAGTTGTGGTGGGAGTGCCCGACGAAGAGGGCATTCGCTTGATTACGAACCCCGAATCCTTTTATACGATCGATGATCTGACGGCGGTTGGCTTCAAGAAGAGCAAACAGTTCGACATCGAGACCGTCCCCGGGGCGACGGACATTTGGTACGGCTTCTTCCGGCAACAAGATATCGAAATACGTTTTTATAATTCACACACTGAGGCGCTTGCGCAGGGCGTTGAACTTGCTGAAGTTGTCATAGGTAAGAAGGCTGGTCAGCGTGATCCCCTGATCCCTGTCGTCAATCTCTATCCGGCTTACGCCGTCGTTGGAAACACAGTGATGTTGTGTGAACGGCAACTATCCAGTTGTCAGGCGTTGATCGACATGCTGGAGTAGGTGATTTGGACCAAGGCTCAGATTCAGATTAATAAAAAACCACCGGTGTTCTTGGCACCGGTGGTTTTTTATTAATCTGAATCGAGTACACCACAAATTTTATGCTGGCTCAGTCAAAGCAAGAAACTTTTCGCAGTTTTCGAATGCCTTGGATGATTCGTCTCCTTCACAGAAGAGAATCATGTTTCCTCGAATCACGTATTCGAGATAGCGGGCTGAATAGGAACAGCTGGAGTGCGGAGCCTGAGCGGCACGACTGCATTTTCTGCGATCCGACTTTCCTTCTTGCCAAAGAACGTCATCACCAGTTACGACTGCGTCGTCACCGGTAACGGAGTCTGCGTAGAGCGTCCCTTGTGCCACAGCGTCCTCATGAGAGGCGTAGAAGCGTGCTTCGTAGTCAAGTTGGTTGTATATAGCGTTCCAAGCAGCAAGGGCGCCAGGAAGCTCGTCGACTTTGTAGCTTTTTACCGTCTTGACACCTTGGACTTTTAGGTCGTCAACTGTGTAGATACGATCACTGGCAACTACACGAGGGATTGATACATCTTCCCTAGCACCTGAATCCGATCCACAGGCCACTGTAAGCATTGTGATAAAGATCGCTAATACAAACGCAGCGGTAAATTTTGTGTTGCCTCGTTTAGTCAGGGACATGATTTACTGCACCACTGCCATTAGTTCGGCACATGCCTTTAGTGAATTAACTGAATCTTTACCCGGGCACATCAAAATCATATTTCCGACAACAATGTAGTCGAAGTACTTGGCGGTTGCACATGTGCCCACCTGGTGCCCACCTTCGACGCCTTGACACGCCCTTCGCTCTCTAAGTCCTTCTTCCCACCTCTGATGGCCCGTTAGTAGAACTGCGTCCGTACCGATTGCCTCTTCTACGTATTCCACTCCGAAGCCCATGGCATCGGCATGCGAGGCGTAAAAGCGAACTTCGAATTCATTTTTGCTGAGGGAAGTCGGGCCCCAAAGACCATAGTGAACTTCAATAGCCGACGGTAACCCGTCAACGTCGTAAGACTTGTTGTCTTTGAATCCGATACTGGTAAAATCTTCAATCGTATATATGCGGTCTGTCGCGTCAATCTTTGCGATGGGATCATCAGAGCCGCCGCCGCCATCGGCGCTGCCGCAAGCCACTGCAGAAATCGATAATGCTGCGATTGCCAAAAGTATTACCAGCAGCCGTGCCTTGCTGCTGTTTACCTGTTTCATATACAACGCTCCCTGTGCTTGATCGAAATCCGCCCGTGCATGATGAAACTGAGTTCCGCGGCGGGTGACCAAATATACTCGTTTACAATGCAGTAGTCATTCGTCTGACTAACGTTGGCGCAATTATGCGCCCTCTCTCCGAATTAATGCGATGAAAGATGCGCAATGATCTAGTAAGTCCTCGGAACTGCGCCCGAAACGGAGAATTACCTAGAACTACGCACTCACGGTAGCGAGAGTTATTACCGCCAACAGTTATCCACCGATCACGTACTCTCTCGCCCGACAGTGGATCTTCCTCCCTTAACGATGTGTCTTCTCCAGACCCAACTTCTCTGAGTGATAAGCCTTTATCGACCGCAATTTGGTGATTTCGGTAGACGCTAACTTCATAGTTCAGCGATTCCCCCCCCCCCCACGCTTTCGCCCCCGCCGATGATTGTTCGTCGGTTTTTGACACCTGCTTTGTAGATTGCATCGGCTTCTCTGAGAATCGCATTTTTTCTAAATCCCTCGATCACCATTGCTGTCCCTTGGTCGTTCGCTGCCTTGTGAGATTCGTAAAATCTCACTTCATAGTCGTACGGGTCACCGCTACCAACCCTTAAAAAGCCGAAACTAACATCGGTAGCTCCGGGCAGTCCTTCTGTCGAGTAGCTGCTAGATTCCTTGTATTGCGTGGCGAGTAGATCATCGAGTGTTAACACCTGACCTGGGTCGCTGATTTGTGAGAACAGTTCGTCATCGTCTTTACTCGACCAACACCCTGCGAAGCTCATGGTAATTAGGATCATTAGCGTCAAGAAAATTGGCAACAGGCGTTTTGATAGCGACGAGTGAGTCAAGGATTTCAAGTACGTATCTCCGAATAACATCTAACATGATCGCGGGTTGATAAAGGTTTACCAGAAAGGCTGGATCTGGTGATCTGCCGATTCTGCCGTATGGAAAATCACTCTGTCTAGGAACCAGGATAAGTGAGTCCTGGTATGCGGAACTCGTTCGGTTCTCCGCGCTGAAAGGCATTCCAGTCGTGCCACAGACAGCCGCTTTCCCTTTCTTTTGCCGCAGCAGCTTGGAAAAGGAACCAACCTAAGTGCTGCCCATCCTGACTCCACGTAAGTGCCAAACCCTCGCTAATCAACAATTCTTCGATCGATCGACCATCATCTGTAAAAAGATAAAAGGGATTGTTGTCTTTACGAATGGAATCTCTTGGTCCAGATTCAATCCGTAGTTGATTACCCGCCAGTGACCGCAGTCGAGTTTCTGCCTTTTCAGCGCAGTTCCGCGGGCTGGCTCAGAACAAACGCCCCGTACGGTTGAATCTGGCCTATCGATGTAATCAAAGTGTTCGCGTCGATAATTTCAATGACATCGACCAACTCACAGTTGGGACATGTGAGCGTTTCTTCGCTTAATTCGACCATCGGCTGGATGCCGGCACTTGTGCACGACCTCGTCGATACCAGCAACAGAAGAATGGTCAATCTGAGGAAAAACAATCGAAGATTCGAGACTAGTGAATCGAACTCAGGTGACTTCATAGGGTTAGTATCTTCGAACTTAATCAATGGTTGGGTTGATTCAAACAGATATCAATGAGTGGAGTTGAAATTTGAACGTGTTGATAACGTCGGCTGCTTGTGCAACTGCACAAATTATCGCTGACGCACTTTGTAGCGCACACACGCTTCGTTTAACTGATCTCCCCGCGAATGCCGGCGGTGAGATTGTTGCGAACGATCTTTGTCACGAGTCGGAGACAGACGATCTAGTTGCCGGAATTGACGCGATCGTCAATATTGGGTATCAAGGACAGTCTGGCTCAAACACACACTTGATGGACTACCACACCCGCCGAATGTACAACCTCTTGCATGCGGCATCGGACGCGGGGGTTGGTAGGTACATAAATATTAGTACGTTGCGATTGTTTGAGGATCATGAGGAAAATCTCGTTGTAACCGAGCGATGGCGTACTGATCCTTCGGCCGAAGACGCCGAACTGCTCAGTGCTCACATGGCGGAATACGTATGTAAAGAGTTTGCCCGAGATCGTCTGATTCAAGTCGCCAACCTTCGGCTGGGGTGGCCTTTCGTTACTGATTCATCCACTGCGCCCAATGACACGGCTGCCATTTCAAGCGGCGTGATCGGTGTCGCTGTTGAAGCCGCTCTGACGAGCGACCAACTGACTCAGTGGCAAGACATCCATATTCAATCTTTTGTAGCCAATCAACGATTCGTTACCAGCACTGCATCAAAATTACTGCCGGGATTGGCTGAGAGGCTCTCATTATGAAGATTCTAATACTTGGTGGAAACGGAATGCTGGGACCGTGGGCAGTCAAAGCCATGAAGGACCGTCATGATATTTTACTGACGGACATCAACGCGCCACGAGGCGACTACAAAGGCGAATATCGCAAGCTTTCAGCCGATGATGTCGATGGCGTGGTGAAGGCAGCGGCGGGCATGGACGTGATCGTGAACCTATCGGTTTTGCGACCGCATCGACAGCTTGCGTTCGATGTGAACACTATGGGTAACTATGCCATGATGGTTGCCGCCCGCGAGCATCGTATCAAGCGAGTCATCACATCGGGTCCGCATTATCAGATGGCTGGTCAGCAGTACGAGGAATGGGATTTCGATCTGAATCCTGATATGCCGCCCGCTCCTGGTACACGTTTGTATGCACACACAAAGGCATTGGGTCAGGAAGTTTGTCGTGTGTTTAGTGAGCGACATGGTATTCAAGTCATAACTCTGCTGTACTACAACATGAAGCATTCTTGGGATTTGAGCGGTATGGAGCCGGGAGGTCCGGAGTATCACAACGATATGACACCATATTCAACTGCTTGGCAAGATTGCGGAACAGCTGTTCAGGCAGCTGTGGAAGTTCCTGACGAGCAACTTGCGACGCGGTGCGAGACTTTTTTCGTTTTCCCCGACTTACCTCACGGTAAGTTTAACAACGAAAAGACAAAACGAGTGTTGGGTTGGAAACCTCGATATCACATCGAAGGTCTGTGGAACAAAGAGTTCCGCACTCCACCCAGCAACCTGCACGAAGCGTTTTAACTAATAGGCGAGAACAAAAACGCCCCCAGGGTGTTCGAACTCTGGGGGCGTTTTTGTTCTCTTGATACTGAATGTTTAGAGATCTTTTACTTCCGATACGATCTTTTCTATCGAGGCTTTGGCGTCTCCAAAAAGCATCTGGGTCTTGTCGAGGAAAAACAGCTCGTTCTGCACTCCGGCGAATCCGGACGACATCGATCGTTTCAGGATGATGACCGACTGTGCCTGGTCAACGTTCAGAATTGGCATGCCGTAGATAGGACTCGATTTATCGGTACGTGCGGACGGATTAGTCACGTCGTTTGCACCGATCACTACAGCGACGTCAGTTCGTTGAAACTCCCCGTTGATTTCGTCGAGATCCTTGAGCTCGTCGTAAGGTACATTCGCCTCAGCGAGAAGCACATTCATATGCCCCGGCATACGTCCGGCCACAGGGTGGATGGCATAGCGAACGCTAATGCCTTTCGCTTTGAGCAGATCGGCGAGTTCACGAACCTGATGTTGTGCTTGGGCAACCGCTAGCCCATAACCCGGAACGAAGATCACCGACTGAGCGTAAGCCAGCATCATAGCTGCGTCTTCGGCTTGGATCGAAGTGACCGGTCGATCATCATCGCTACCCGAGCTGGACGCTCCATCTTCTACGCCGAAACCACCGAGCATTACATTCGCCAGAGATCGGTTCATCGCCTTGGTCATAATCCGCGTGAGGATGATGCCTGATGCACCGACCAGCGATCCCGAAATGATCAGAATGTTGTTCCCCAGAACGAATCCTGTAGCTGCACCGGCGATCCCCGAATACGAGTTAAGCAGCGCAATTACCACCGGCATATCGGCTCCGCCAATTGGAATCACAACAAGGATTCCAAGTGCGAGGGCGATAGCACCCGCGATTAGGAAGGCGGTCATCGATGGATCGATGATTAACCAGACCGTCGATGCGACCATTCCGATGAGCAGGGCAACGTTGATCACGTTGCGTATCGGAAGCAGTATGGGCCGAGTTGGAACTAGACCTTGAAGCTTGCCGAATGCGACAAAGCTTCCTGTTAGGGTCACACTGCCAACAATTACTGACGCCATGATCGTAATCGACACGTCTTCGGCAATTGCCCCGCCGCCGTCAATCAAATGTATTAGCTCGTCGGCGGCGATGATTGCCGAAGCCGCACCACCGAAACCGTTGAAGATAGCTACTAGCTGCGGCATCGAAGTCATCGCAATTTTGCGAGCAGAATAGGCACCGATGCCGGATCCAATGATGGCTCCACCGAGAATCCATTCCCAAGAAGCAATATCATTACCAACCACCGTGGCGAGAACGGCTATCAACATCGCCAGTGCCGACATTCGATTTCCGTTTCGGGCGGTGGCAGGCGACCCGAGTTGTTTTAGTCCAACTATGAACAAAATAGCGGCGATGATGTACGCCGAGTTCGTAATGTTCAAGTGAAATAGGGCATCGGTACTCATTACTTTTGTCCCGACCTTTTGAACATTTTGAGCATTCTGTCGGTAACCATGAATCCGCCAACTACGTTAATCATGGCGAGCCCAACTGCGATTGCCCCGAGAATCTGGCCAGTTATACCGTCAGCTTGTCCGGCTACTAGCAGCGCCCCAACGATCACAATGCCAGAGATTGCGTTCGACCCCGACATTAGCGGTGTGTGCAGGGTTGGTGGCACTTTCGTGATCACCTCGTAGCCGATGAAAATCGCAAGTACGAACACAGTAAGCGCGATAATTAGTGCTTCAGCGTCAAACATTTATTCACCTAATCCGTGTCGAACTTCGCCTTCATGAGCAACACACATGATGTCGATCACTTCATCTTCAAAATCGAGCTTGATCGTTCCATCTTTCCGGTCGATGATCAAATCGAAAAGCGCCATTACGTTACGTGAGTAGAGTTGGCTTGCGTGGAACGGCATCGAACTCGGAACATTAATCGGTCCGTTGATCGAAACTCCGTTCTTGACGATTATTTCGCCAGCAACTGTGCCAGCGACATTGCCGCCCGATTCGGCTGCTAGATCGATAATCACACTACCAGGCTTCATGACAGCCACCATGTCTTCTGTCATCAGAAGCGGAGCAGGCCGTCCGGGAATTGCAGCAGTCGTAATCACCGCATCTGCTTGTGAGATATGTTCTTTCAGGAACTCTCGTTGAACAGCTTGCTCATCTTCGGTCTGTGCTCTTGCGTACCCACCGGCCCCCTCAGCGTCTTCTGCAGCCGGAGGTTGAATGAACTTCGCTCCGAGACTTTCGACCTGTTCACCTGCGGCGGCTCTCACGTCGAATGCTTCAACAACGGCTCCCAAACGACGAGTCGTTGCAATCGCCTGAAGACCAGCGACTCCGGCACCAAGAACAAGAACTTTGGCCGGAGGAATCGTTCCCGCAGCAGTCATCATCATTGGCAGGTACTTACCGAGAGAGTTGGCTGCTATAAGTGCCGCCTTGTAGCCGGCGATAGAAGCCTGAGATGAGAGAACGTCCATTCGTTGGGCTCTTGCAATTCGTGGAACAAGTTCCATAGCCAATGCTGTTACACCCGCTGATGCCAACCCTGTTACGCCAGATGGGTTGGTTCGAGCATTCAGCGTACTAACGACGATGCAGCCCTTTTTTAAGGAAGCGACTTCTTCCGAACTTGGTGGTTGTACGTGAACCAAGATTTCGACAGATCCCGCTATCTCGGTTGCTGAGGCGTTTTTCGCTCCAGCCTCCAGATAGTCAGAATCAGGAAAACCTGCCGCTGTTCCAGCGCCGTGTTCAATAAATAGTTCGTGCCCGGCTTTGACGAGACGCTCAACCGTCTCTGGCACAAGTGCTACACGATTCTCATTGGGATCTGACTCCCGAAGGGCGCCGATCTTCATCCACTGCTCCAATCGAACGAGCATTTCTCACGTTCTGAATTAGTTTTGGCACAATCCTTTTATGATATCTCTGAAAACCGGCTTATCGGCAGGTAATTACAGTGAAACAAGTGTGTGAGCATTTACTGACAGTTGGTTTGGGATGTACTTTGACCTAGATTGGTCTGGATATATTTTTGACGACCGACAGATTTTAGAAAATACCCCAGTTTTTGACATGGGTATAACTCTGAAACATTTCGGAGTTTATGGAGCAAATCATGTATGTAATCAGACGGGTGTATGAAGTGAAACCAGGTAGTGCTCGTAAGGTGGCAACTTTGGTTCAGCAGCAGGGTGATGCCTACCACGACGCCGGACAACGATCTGAGGTGAAGGTTTATTTCAATGGCGGAACGCTACCGGGAGAAACCAATCACGTGTATATGGAATGGACCGATGAGACGATAGATTCACCATATCGAGAGGGCTTAACGCTTCCTAAAGAGGCTTTGGAGATCGGTGCGAAGGTTCGTGAACACGTTATAAGTCAGCGTATTGAATTCTTTGAGCTAATGGTGCCGGCCAAGATGCAAACTGACTAACTCACACGATAACCCAACCACTACGCCGAAGGATTCAACGCTGACTTGAAAATTAAAGAAATAACCGCCTTTCCGATTCGTATTTCGCGATCTTCAGAGGAGGAAGGCAACGATCTGCCCACCGTAATAGATTTTGGTGACTACTTCATTGATGAACAGGCGTTTACTTCGATTTACTCGAAACATCATGAGACCACCGTCATCAAAATTGAAACTGACACGGGTATTGTCGGTTGGGGCGAAGCGCAATCGCCTGTGTCTCCACGTACGACGCAGGCGATCGTCGAAGACCTAGTGCGTCCGCTTGTTATGGGGCGGGATCCTTTTGATATCGAAGCGATTTGGACTCGTAACTATGGTGCAATGCGAGAACGAGGCCACCCAACGGGATTCTACTTAGATGCCATCGGTGGTACTGACATAGCGTTATGGGACATAATCGGCAAGGTAACGGGCATGCCGGTTCATAAGCTAGCTGGGGGGCGATATCGCCAGAAGGTGAAACTTTACGCAGGTCTTGGCGGAACCGATCCAGAACAAGTCGCCGATATGGCTGAAGAACACGTTGGCATTGGTTATAAAGCTCTGAAGTTACATTTGCTACTAGATGCGGATGGGGTTGCCGAAATCGCTAGAGCAGTTCGTAATCGAATCGGCCCCGGCATCATGCTGATGTGTGACGTTCACATGCGCCAATCAGTGAGCAGTGCTATCAAACTTGGTCGCGAGTTAGAAAAACTGGATTTCACTTGGCTTGAATCACCGTTAGTTCCTGAGGACATCCCAGGAGCAGTCGCCCTCGCCGAGGCACTTGACATGGCCGTTGCGATAGGCGAATGGAGCCGGACTCGATATGAAATGCGTGAGGCATTCGAACGTCGTGCCTATGATATCGTGATGCACGATATAGCCCGAACCGGAATCACCGAAGGGCACAGAATTGGGACCATGGCAGATACATACAACATCCCAATTGCACCACACGTCGGCGGCGGTGGGATCTTGTCGGTTGCGGCAACAGTCGAGTATTCGGCTTCTTGTTCAAACTTCATGATTATGGAGCACAGTCATCACGCCAACGATGTCAAAAATGCAATCACCGCAGAATATTATGGACCGAACAATGGCTTCTTCGAGGTGAGCGACAGACCGGGTCTCGGCATTGAAATCGATCAGTCTTTGGTTGAGAAATATCTAGTTTCCTGAACTAGTTCGAATGGGGAGATTGACGTTTTGAGTGATTACGATTCACCGTATGTACTTGCGGTCGATATCGGTAGTTCGTCGGTGAAAGCTGGTCTGTTTGATGCCCGAGCGAGGAGTGTGCTCGGTATCGAGACGAGCATTCCTCATGCCCAGACCGTGGCCTCGGATGGAACGTCGGAAGAAGATGCCGATCAAATTCGACGTGCCACCGAGCGGGCTATTGATTCCGTACTTCAAAAAGCAGGCGATCTGACGAGTGGAATCATCGGAGTCGGGTTTGACTGCATGGCAAGTACAGTCGTTGGTGTCGATGTAAGCGGCAATGCGATCACGCCGGTTTACACCTATGCTGACACGCGCTCTGCAGTAGATGTCGACCGACTACGAGAAGAGCTGAATGGGGCGGTCGTAAATGACCGTACCGGCGTCATGCAGCACACTTCCTACCTGCCAGGGCGGATCCGATGGCTGCGTAGAACGCAACCCGAACTTTCTGACAGGATCGACCGTTACGTTGATGTATCGACCTTTATTTTCTCGAAGTGGTTTGGCCGTCGAGATGTGAAAGCTAGCTATTGCATTGCCTCATGGAGCGGACTTCTGAATCGCCATGATCTGACTTGGGATCATGGGCTTCTTCGCAGACTGGGGATCGGTGAAGAGAACCTCCCTGAGCTAGAAGCATGGAGTAATCCTGAGCGTGGACTCGCACACGAGTTCGCCAAAAGATGGCCTGCCCTTGCCGACCTGCCGTTCTTTCTCGCTGTAGGCGATGGCGCAGCAGTCAATGTCGGAACGGGTTGTGTCGACGAAACTAAAGTAGCTCTGACCGTTGGCACTACCGGGGCGATGCGAGTGCTTAGCGATGCGCCCGTGCCTGACATCCCTACTGGTCTGTGGGCGTATCGATTGGGGAGTAGTCGAACGCTACTCGGTGGGTCGTTTTCTGAAGGTGGAAACGTAGTGCAGTGGGCCCTCGATAATTTTAAACTTCCGCCTATAGATCAACTCAATTCCGAACTCGAAAAATTGAAGCCTGCCCATCACGGAATCAACGTGTTGCCATTTCTCGCTGGAGAACGGGCGACTGGCTGGTCGACTTCTGCTACTGGAGTTCTTGAAGGCGTTCGAATATCAACCACACCAATTGAAATTCTTCAGGCGATGCTCGAATCGGTTGCGTATCGATTCGCCATGGTCGCTGACCTACTATTGCCGGGTGTGAAATCGGGCTACCAGATGATCGCAAGCGGAGGTGCCATCCAGAACTCGCCCTGGTGGCTGCAGACGATGGCCGATGTATTGGGCGTTCCGATTGGCGTATCTGCTGAACAGCAAGATACAAGTCGTGGTACGGCTGTGCTCGCCTTGAATGCGTTGGGAGTCTGGGATAGTTTGGATAAATATCCTGCTGAAATCGCTGACACTTATGTGCCAAATCTGACTATTACTGAGATTTATCTTGTGGCGCGTGAGCGCCAAAACGAATTGTATTCTCGGCTTCTTGGTTAGCGTTCTGACGAACTATTCGGCGCTACGACCGGGTTCATCTGAATGCCGATCAACTCGCTCTTTAATGATCGTACTCATCTGGTGGCGTACATCCTGAATCAACTGGTCAGGCGGTGCAACGTGCTCAGGTGCCATCTCAGCTTCATGGACCCACTCCCATAAATCTTCGAGAGTTTCGCGTAACTCTCTAGCCGTCATCATCTGAGTATTGATGAGTGGATAGTGAGGTGGTGGCGTGAATTCGTTGTTCGACATATCGGTGCCAACTTAGTCCGAGGATTTTTTAACCGCATGCCCACCGAACCCATTGCGCATTGCTGCCAGTATTTTGCCTCCGAGTGGGTCGCTCTGTCTCGACCTGAACCTCATCTGCAAGGCAGCGGTAATTACCGGCGCAGGAACTCCTAATTCAACTGATGCATCGACAGCCCAGCGTCCTTCACCGGAATCCTCGACATACGAACTTAGTGATTCCAAACGAGGGTCTTTATCCAGTTCAGCGACTGTCAGATCGAGTAACCATGAACGAATCACGCTCCCGCGCGTCCAGTTCTCGGCGATGGCACTAAGATCAAAATTGAAATCCTCTTTGGCGGCGAGTAGCTCGAAACCCTCCGCATAGGCCTGCATGAGCCCATACTCGATTCCGTTGTGGATCATCTTTGCATAGTGGCCTGATCCGCTTGGACCGACGTAGAGATTTCCATCAGAATCATCCGGCGCTAGAGTCTTGAAAATTGATCGGTTGCGGTCGTACGCATCTCGGTTTCCACCAACTGTCAGACAGTATCCGTTTGCGAGTCCCCACACACCACCACTGGTGCCTGAATCGAGGAAATCGATCTCGCTCTCTCCAGCATGCTTGGAGCGGCGTTGCGACTCCTTGTAGTTAGAATTGCCACCATCGATTAGCGTGTCGCCTTTGGCAAGGAGATCGACGAGATCGTTGACGGTGTTCTCAGTAATATCGCCAGCCGGAACCATTACCCAAATTGTTCGAGGTGCACCGAGTTGCCGCACTAGATCACTGAGCGAGTTTGCCCGAGAGGCTCCTTTATCGACGAGCGAGTCAACCGCAAATGAATTCGGATCGAACACGACCACTGTATGCCCGTCGTTCAAAAGTCGTTCGGTCATATTGCCGCCCATGCGACCGAGACCCACCATGCCAAGTTTCATTTAGGTGCTCCGCAACTCTTTAATCGGCTCATTTGCTTTAGCAAACGATCAGATTTGACCAATCGTAATTATTCTGCGATTCACAGTTTCATTGAGTTTAGCTGGATCGTGCACAACCCACATCGGGTCAAGCCACGAACTTGCCTCGATCGCCTGACGGGAGAACGGGGTACTGACGCAAATCCATGCAGCGCCCGCTGCCATCGCCGCCTTCGTTCCAATTGGTGAATCTTCGATGATCACGACTTCTTCGGGTTTGACTCCCAGACGCTCCATAGCGAGCAGATAGATTTCTGGATCGGGTTTGGGATTCGCAACCATTTCGCGGCCAACAATGTCGTCGAGAAGTACCCGTATGCCGAGTGTGTCGAGCACTCGCTTGGCTTCGTCACTGAATGAAGATGTGGCTACAGAAACTGTTCGGCCGATGCTTTTTTGATGCGTTAGCAGGTCGATATTATGCTGATAAACGTTTTCGAGTAGACGCTCTGGAGCTCCATCGGTACTTCGATATTCATCCATGCGGATCTGGTGGAGATGTTTCCAGATATCTCCTTCAACGGGCTCAAGGGACTCAGCAATCCCGAATTCCTCAATCATCTGACGACTTACCATTTCGTCAGTCGAACCCACTATGCGTTCGTAGAGCTCAATTGCGCGGTAATCGGGAGAATCAGAGCCAGTGAGGTTCCCGATCACTGTTGCATAGGATTTGGCTTTGAGTCGTTCGGTTTCAACTAGCGTTCCGTCGAGATCAAAAATGAAGGCGCTAATATGACTTTGAGATTCGGATTGATCTGGCATTTGTTATTTCTAGCGAACTTCAGAGGCAGCTCGAGATTTTTCGAATATTCTCCCGATGTTGCCAAACTGCGCCGCAATTACTTCAACGGCCACATCGCGTTCGATTATGCCTCGGTTAAGCCGAACAAGATGGCGGTAGTAGGCGCCTGGACCAATTAACACACCCGATATCCCGAGGGTACGGGCTGCCAGTGAAACCGTGTTCTGCTCGTTATTAGAAAGAGCGTCTCCGACATTACCGGTTGAAAGGTCTCCAGCTACAACGAGTAACACTCCGCTGTTGCGGTCATCAAGATGCACTTGAGCTGTGATCGCTTCTGTGAATGTATCGTCATCAGCTGGTTCAAAAGCCCAGATTGACGGATGCACTCCGGAATCTTGAAGCTTCTGAACCGCCATGAGGAGTAACGTGTCACGTGCCTCTGATCCCCCTCCGTACATTTCAATCTGAGTTGAAGTAGGCACCGTGTCCAACTCGATCATTAATGGAATTGATTCCTCACTCGCTGTATCCGACACGATCTTCAATCGTCCTAGTAGCTCATTTCGTGCTTCTTCTGGGCCATCGGGATTGAGAGTTAGTTGAACTGCTGTGTAATCGACATTTATACGACCGAGTGAATGATCTCCGCACCCTGGAGAAGATGCGGTAGTCAACGACATGGCTTTTGCTCGTAGAAGAACTGATTCTCCAAGATCGCTGTCTGCCCAGACTCCGATACTCGATTTCGCCAGACCGTTTTCGACAGCACTTGTAATCCCATCAAACACCACTCGCTTGAGCTTGGCCACCTGCTCTCGATCACTTGCTGTCGGTTCGCCAACTGTCGCCAGCACCTCCGTACAGAAATCGACTCGATCGTCGAGGGCGATGAAGTAGTTGATGTTTGAGTTGTCTGCCGAGTTGGTCATGTGAAGGTCTCCGTTAATTGTTGGGATCCGTTCTATCTGATCAATTCCTGTTCAATAACTTTGTTGCGAATGTAATTCCCTCGATAAGATCGCTTCCAAGCTTGATCGGGAGAACCGTTTGACCGCCTTGTGCCATAACAATGAAATCGGCACAAGCTTGAGCCTCGGTCAATTGACCAAACGTATACGACTCCCCCGGTACCGCAAGATGATCGTATTTCCCCGCTACAAAACCCATCACAATTGCGTTCTGCGGGCCCCCTTTATACAGCTGGCCGGTCGAATGCAGATACCGAGGACCGTATCCGAATGTGGTTGCCATTCCTGTTATCTCAGATATTGCCTTGCGTAGATCAGAGAATGCGGATGTGAGTTCTGGGGATTCAGGGAGAAATGCTGTGATGGCGACGTATCTTGGGACTGTTTGGCTGGCAACTATGTCTATTGCATCACCGATTGGAACGTCTTGAATTCCTATGGTTGGATATGAAAGTAATTCACGAGATTTCGCTTTTGCTGCCTCGACATCGGGTTGATCGAACGGGTATATGCCCATTAACGACGAGGCAGCCGCTGTTGCAAACTGCCATTTGAAAAATTCGCCGGCAATTTCGTATTTGTCTGAATCGAGTTGGCAAATCATGAATGTGGGGTGCCCGGCGGAAGCGATGTCATCTAAAAGAGAATTCAGTGTTTCATTGCTGGAGTCTGTATCGTAGACAACGAATTGTCGATCGTTTCCGTATTTATCGACACTTAACACCGGTTCGTCGGTGACCGGAATCAGCCCGACGCCATCTTTGCCCGTTGATTCCGCAAGAAGCTGATCGACCCACATGCCAAACGCTGCGTATTCTGGGTTCGTAACCAGAGTGACTTTGTTCCTGCCTTCGAGCGCGTTAGCTGCGAGGAATGCCCCGAGCATCAGTCCGTGGTTGCCTTGATCATCAGATTGGCTGGTTGACGCTACACGGGCAGCCGACTCAGCGAACTTTCGGATATCTATTCCTGCTGCTGCAGCGGGCATCATTCCGAAAGCGCTAAGTGCGGAAAACCTGCCCCCAACATCCTCGGGTGTCGCTACCCATGTGCCGAACTCACCTGCTCGCGCTCGTTCTGAAAGCGGCGTTCCGGGGTCGGTCAATGCGACGAAATTTCGTCGATCTGCTTTGATATGGGCGTTTCCGGTCATTGCTGATCGAAAATGAGCCTCAAGCGTGAGTGGTTCGACAGTCGTCCCTGATTTACTCGAGACGAAGAACAGAGTCTTGGCCAGATCAAGACTCCGCGTAACATTTGCTATTGTCGTTGGATTCACGGTGTCCAGCGCGTGAATACGAATCAGATTTGGATTCTCCGAGATAGATTTTCTGAACAGGCGACTCAGAGTGAGTGGGGTCATGCTGCTACCGCCCATTCCGAGTACCACGACATCAGTGAAGCCATCAGCAATTAGCTGCGCGTTCAGACCATCGAACTGCACGGCCAGCATTGATAGACGCATTGGCAGATCAAGCCAACCGAGCGTTTTTGCTGGTGGGTCGCCTCCTGAGGAAGGTTTTGGCCAGAGTGTGGGATCCCGGCGCCAGAGTCGCGACGCAAACGATTCCTCCACCAGACGTTGTAGTGCCTCAGCTATGGGCACATTCTGGTTTTCAGACATAAGGTCGTTTCTCCTGAACTAGTTGCTCAGTGACTTCAGCTTGTCTTCGATGCGCCCGAGCAGCGACTCGTATGAATCAGCGAACGCTGCAACTCCTGCAATGAGAAGATTGTCAGTGATTGAATCTAGCGAAATGCCAGCGTCAGCGAGTGCGTTGATCTGAGCAATTGCCTCATCCAGACCTGTGGTGAGATCGGAGCCTGGACTCCCGTGATCGTTGAAGGCAGACATCGTTGCTTCGGGAACGGTGTCCACGGTGTCTGGGCCCATCAGTCCATCGACATACATCGTGTCGGAGTATTCAGTGCTCTTGACACCAGTCGACGCCCATAGAGGTCGTTGCACTTGCGCCCCGGTTGTGTGCAATGGGAAGAATGATCCTCCACCGCCAAGCCTGCGATCAAATATCTCGTTGAATCTTGCGTAGGCGATTTTGGCGTTAGCGATTCCGATCTTGCCACGGAGTTCGTGTCCTTCTGGAAGGGCTTTGTCGACCGAACTGTCTACCCGGCTAACGAAGAACGAGGCGACTGAAGCCACAGCCGCTGGCATGCCTCGGGCTGCCTTCACAAATTCGGATAGCCCCTCGATGTAGGCGTTGGCCGCAGCAGTGTAGGCGTCGAGTGAAAACAGAAGTGTGACATTGACATTAATACCTTCCGAGATCAACGTCTTGATTGCAGGTACGCCCTCAGGGGTACCGGGAACTTTGATCATCACGTTTGGTCGATCTATCGCAGTCCAGAGTCGACGTGCTTCCGTCACCGTGCCTGTGGTGTCGGCCGCGAGCGTTGGTGAAACCTCGATGCTGACGTAGCCGTCACATTTGCTGGCATTGTCATAAACAGGGCGCAGAACGTCCGCAGCATCTCGAATATCGTCGACTGCCAGCCGCTCGAAAATGGTCTGGCGGTCTGCTCCGTCCTTAGCGTATTCCTTGAGCGACTCGTCGTAGATATCACTATCCGCAATCGCCTTGTCGAATATGGACGGATTCGAAGTGACGCCGGTAACTCCAAGATCAACAAACCTTTGCAGTCCGCCTGATCGAAGCATGTCTCTGCTGATCGAGTCGAGCCATATCGACTGACCATTTTCGAGGGCTTTCTGGATGTTGTTCATTTATTCCTTGTTGCCAACGGGTTGGTATTGGGGTGAGTGGATTTTGTGCGGCAGTGCGGTGATTAATTCTTTGAAATTTGATCTTTTTCGATGGCGGTAACTTTGTCGAGGCGACGTTGGAATCGCGGCTCATTTGCTTCTAAATTAGCGACCATGAAAGATTTCACGAGGTCTTCTGCTAGAGCGACTCCGACCACGCGAGCGCCGATACATAGAACGTTCATGTCGTCGTGGCGGACTCCCTGACCAGCTGAATAGGTGTCGTGACAAAGCCCTGCTCGAACTCCGGGGTACTTATTTGCTGCGATCGTTGCCCCAACTCCGCTGCCACAGATAACGATTCCGCGTTCGACTTCACCCGCCTGAACGGATGCTGCAACGGGTCCGGCGAAGTCTGGAAAGTCATCCTCAGCGTCGTACTGGTAAGCACCTTTATCGACAATCTCGTGGCCGAGAGTTTCAAGAACATTGACTATGTAGGATTTCAACTCATAGCCGCCGTGATCGGCACCAATCGCTACTTTCATTTCAAGCCAGCCTGTTTAGATGGTTATCTTCATCAAGTAATTTACGCAAATCATTCTCAGTGTATTTCAATGGGATTACCACCGAAGCACAGAGAAAATCTGCGCGACTTATGTATACGCCGTATCGGACCTTCAACCGACTACCAATAACGGTGCGCCCCAGCTACATTCACACGGACTGAGTAGAGAGACGTATCACCGCAAATGTATATGCGCTTGCCATCGTTATCGCCGAACACAAGATTCGCCGTTGCCTGCTCAGGTATGAGTATCTTGCCGAGTAGTATTCCTTCTGGCGAGTAGCACTGGACTCCGTCACGTGCGCTTGTCCAAATATTGCCTAACTCGTCGACGCGAAACCCGTCAGATGCTCCGGGTCGAACCTTAGCGAATAGGCGTCGATTCGAAAGTGTCTTTCCGTCTTCGCTGACGTCAAACACGGTGATATCTCGCGACTCACCAGTGTCCGCTAGGTAAAATAGTTTTTCGTCCGGGGAGAATGCCAGACCATTTGGCCGATCACCAATGCGATCGACAATCGTTAGCTCACTGGTTTCTGGATCGAACCTGTAAGTAAAGTTGCCATCCAACTCAGATTCCCGTTTATTTCCTTCGCGGTCGGAGAGAATGCCGTATGGAGGGTCAGTGAACCAGATCGTTCCATCAGTTTTCACCACCAGGTCATTAGGAGAATTCAGACGCCTGCCCTGCCAGTTGTCGACCAATGTATTGACAGTTCCGTCGGCTTCGGTACGAGAGATTCGGTTAGCTGCGTGTTCGCAAGAGACTAGTCGGCCTTGCTGGTCTCGGTAGTGCCCATTTGTGTTGTTACAAGGCGCGCGGAACTCAGTGGTGTCGCCTGAGCGAGCATCGAACTTCAAGATTCGGTTATTTGGGATATCCGACCACAGAACATAGTCCCCTTCAGGGAAGTAGACGGGTCCTTCGGCCCACTCACATCCGGTCCAATGCTTCGATATTTCGGCATCGGCATCGATCAATTCAAGGAATCGACTATCGATAACCTCTATGCCTTTAAGAAGTTCTTCGGGTGGGGTCTGCGAGCGATGATTTGGAAAAGTCTTGGGTTCTGCTGTCATAGGGTAATTGGCTCGTTTCTGAGTAATTTACATTCGCCATAGAGTCGCTGTGAAGCTAGGGCGAATTCAAATCAGTAGGTAGGACGCGTAGCTCCTGCAATATTTAGTTCGATGCTCCAGATTGAACTCGTCGCACCAATGAAGAGTGTTTGTTCGTCGGACATCCCAAAAGAAAGGTTGACGGCCACTTCGGGCGTGTGGATTTTACCCAGCAAATCGCCAGCCGGGTTGAAGATTTGGACACCATCTCCCGCAGCCACCCAGATATTGCCGTTCACATCGGCTCGGAAACCGCCGGGCACGTGCGGGTCGACTTTTGCAAAAAGCCTCGGGTTTTCGAGGCTACCGCCAACAACATCGAATGCCATCAGATTGTGTGGTCTAAACTCTCCATTAGTTCGGCCTGTGTCACCAACGTACAGAACCGACTCATCGGGTGAGAAAGTTATTCCATTCGGTTTATCGAAGTCTTCGTTAACCATTGAAATCTCAAGAGTCTCGCCATCGACCCGAAACACCCGATTGCGATCTTGCTCGGGAATATCGCCGTGACCGAGCTCTGGCTGGAGGAATCCTTAGTCAGGATCGGTGAACCAGATCGAACCATCAGACCTCACTGCGACATCATTCGGTGACGTGAGTCTACGCCAGTGAATGAATCCGCAACCGTGGTCATCGTGCCATTGAGTTCTTCGCGAACTACGGCTCGTCCACGAGTTAGGCACGAAATCACACACCCTTCCCTGTCATCGTGTTACCGTTTGAACAGCCTGAAGGTTCTCTATACACGCCGAAGCCGTCTGGCTCGCTCCAACTCACAATTCTATTGTTGGGGATGTCGCTGACGATGACTCTATTCAGGCACTGGACCCAGCAAACACCTTCTGCGAAGGCAAGTCCATCCGCTCGGTGGATCAATTTAGGTTATGACCCGAGAATTCTCTGAAAATCATCGTCGAATATCTCGAACCGCTCCACTACATAATTCCTTTCGGCCGCGCCTAGCGAGGTCGGTCATGCCGACCATCGTAAGTGAATTATGCCGAGCGTATCATTCAGTCGCTTAATTGGTACACGTCCTTTGGCATCGAACCGCTGATATCGTTATCTGATATTTCGAATCGACCGGTGACTGGTATTTTGAAAACTAAGATGGGAATTTGAATGGTTCTGGAAATGGCTGGTAAGACCGATCCCGGATTGTTTCGAGCCGGAGCTGGTCGAGTGGTAATCACGCCTCCTGTTGGGTTCATTATTGGCGGACCCGAACACAGTGAGCGCGCTTCCACCGGTGTTCTCGATGATCTACTGGCCAGAGTCGTAGTACTGGAATCCAGAGGGACCCGGGTTGTACTCGTTAGTCTTGACGTCTGGGGCATTGCAGCGGACTTGGTGCGAGCAATCAAGTCTGTAGGTGGTAAAGCGGCAGAGGTAGGCGGAAATTCGGTGTGGGTTATGGCTAGCGGCAATGCTACAAGCCCGCCACTCTGGCGTGATGATCCTCAGTATGCCAACTATTCCGCCTATCTGCCTGAGCAAGTTGCAGGGGCCGTTCGAGTAGCCACTGGCTCGCTTGAACCAGCCTCAATGGGGTCAACGGGAACACTACTTCCTGATATTTCGACTTTTACAGAGGGGCCAGGGCGACCCGGCAATGCGGCTTTATTTGTACTGGCGATAAATCGATCTGACGGAAGTGGAATCGCCCGGCTTGTTAACTTCGCTTGCCCAGCGTCTATTATTGGTGCGTCGGATCAGTGGACGGCTGATTATCCCGGCTACGCCTCTTGGGCACTTGAACAAAACGGTGGCGGCATAACGCTCTTCTCTCAGGCTCCTTCGCACGACATACGTCCATACGACTGGTGGGACGATAACCCTGAACCTTCGCATCCAGAACGAGTACCGCACGACGTCCACGCTCTTGGTCTTCTGTTGGCGACTCAAGCAGCGAACGGCGCAGCCGACACCACACAACGAAGAAACGTTGAGATTGCGATCCGTACTGACGATGAGGCTGGTATTCAGGTGATGCGCATAGGCGATGCGTATTTCGTTTCGACTGATAAGCCACAGCCGAACAAATTTGCAAGACGATTCAGGCGTGATCTGCCTCATTCGAATACATTCATTTCAGCCAATCTCTCTGGAGGCATGTTCGACGGTAAGGCGACTTTTGACGCTAGGGCGATTCGGCGCGGTACCGCCATCTTGAAAGAGTTGGGTGCCAGCTAGGTCTGTTCGAGCGTGTGATCGTATGCTAGCTTGCCGTATCGGTTCTGGTTACATCGGGTTCGGAAGTGCGCAAGGAATAGACACTTTGGCAAAAATTTCACTGATTGGTGCGGGTAGCGTGGTGTTCGCACGACGGTTATTGCAAGACATGGTCTGTGTGCCGGAGCTTTCCGATTCGACGGTTGCTTTGATGGACACAGATCCCGAACGGCTCGCCTTGATGAGCAAGTTCGCCAACAAGCTGGCGCACGACACAGGTACGAATATCAAAATTGAAACGACTCCCAACCGGCGAGAAGCTCTCGATGGTTCAGACTATGTACTGACGACGATTCGGGTTGGCGATAGTTATGAGCGCGATATTGCCATACCGCTAAAGTACGGAGTCGATCAATCGGTCGGTGATACAGTCGGGCCGGGCGGAGTGTTCAAAGCACTCCGGACTGCGCCGGTTCTCATCGACATTTGCGAGGACATAGAAGACGTTGCCCCAAATGCCACATTATTGAACTACACCAACCCGATGGCGATCGCTTGCTGGGCCATTGTTGAGGCGACTGACGTTCCAACGATTGGCTTATGCCACAGCGTTCAGCACACTACCGCTGACCTAGCCGACTACATTGGCGTTCCAAAGGAACGTGTTAAAGGTTGGGTAGCGGGTATCAATCACCTAGCATGGTTCTTGCGTTTTGAAGTCGATGGTCAGGACGCATATCCACAGCTGTTCGAAGCGATGGAAAATCCGGAAATATTCTCACGTGATACCGTTCGATTCGAGGTGATGAAGCAGTTTGGTTACTTCGTTACTGAGTCGACTAGACACATGTCGGAATATACGCCGTACTTTCGAACTAACCCAGAAACCATCGAAGAATTCAATCTGAATCAGATTCGACAGGATTTGCAACGTCGAACAACGAGGGTCGACGATCACTATGCGCAGCTTCTTGAAGATGCCAACACCGACAAACAACTCACTGCAGATCGATCTGAGGAGTACGCATGCCGAATCATCGAAGCGATGGAATCTGATCGACCAACGGTAATCAACGGGAATGTTCCTAACGAAGGGTTGATCGATAATCTGCTTGATCTCAGCAGCGTTGAAGTGCCGATTCTGATCGACAAACTTGGATTCCACCCTATGACTGTTGGTGAAATACCGGGTCAGTTGGCTGCACTCAGCCGTTCAAATCAGGCAGTGCAGCAGATGGCGACTCAGTCGATTCTTGATGGCGACCGTGAAGCGGCGTTCCATGCAATCGCACTTGATCCGCTGACATCCGCAGTTCTTTCACTCGGTGAAATACGTGAGATGTTCGATGAAATGTGGACAGCCCATGGCAACGAACTGGCTGCCTACTCATAATGCCAGAGTCGATGCGAGCCGCAATTGCTACAGAGCAGGGTAAAGTATGGTGCGATCAAGTTGAAGTACCTAGACCGAAAATCGGCGAAGTACTGGTGCGTACACGCTTCGCTTCGATCTGCGGAAGCGACTTGCACATGGTCAACACTGGCTGGGCGATGCATGCATTTCCAGCGATGGCGGGTCACCCCGGACACGAAGCGGTCGGCGAGGTCATTGAGTCGTGTTCTGAGCGATTTTCTGAAGGCGATATTGTTCTTACGACTCCTCATATTTGGAACTCGCGCTGTTTCGCCGACTATCAAGTAGTTGATGACGCACACGTACTCAAATTAGATTCAAATATCGAACTTGAAACGATCACCCTTGCTCAACAGTTAGGAACAGTCATTTACGCTGCGAAACGACTTCCTGCGTCACTTGAAGGACAAACTTGCCTGGTCGTCGGGCAGGGAAGTGCAGGGCTATTTTGGGATTTTATGTTGAACCAACTTGGAGCGGAAAAAATCATTTCGATAGATCCGCTGGTTTGGCGACGGCAATTGGGCATGTCGTACGGAGTCGATCAGGCGATTGACGTGACCGGTGATGCGGCGGTGGAGGCAGTTAGGGATCTGACTGGCGGCTTAGGTACCGATCTCGTGATCGAGGCGGTTGGATCGACTCCTACACTTTCGCAGGTGTTTCATCTTGTGCGAAACGAAGGGCGAGTAGTTCTATTTGGATTGCCCGAATCTGAAAACCCGGTTCCATTCGACTACTCGCAGATGTTCAAGAGCCGTGCCGATGTATTCACCGTGCTTGGATCACAAGACGAACTCGGGCTCTCGAGCTACTCCGAAGCGGCGCGACTGATCAGTTCGGGAGAAATCGATGTAGAGCCGATCATTTCTCATCGCGTAAACATTGATGAAATTCACCGGGCATTCAGTCTGGCCAACGACCGTGTTGACGGCGTCGTCAAGGTTGGCATTACGTTCGATTAGGCAACATCTACCCCGGTAGATCCGAAAGTGGCTTGCTGGTGTGGTGATCTTTTCTCGTCATCACTTCTCTTGAGTAGAACTCGTTCGACCAAGCGATAAGATTCTTTACCGCCTCATCGAACAACATTTTCCCTTTTTCAGGGGTGGCCATGAGCGCGTCTCCACAGATTCCCGAATCGGTGTACTCGCTTGTCCAGGAAATAACCGAAACAGGTCCTGCACCCCAAAGATCTACCCACTGGTACGGCGATTTGTGTTCATGGAATTTGATTTCTTCGTTGACCGCTTTGTCCATCTGTATCAGATCGGCGTCCATGTGAAGTGCCATCGATGTTTCGGCTTCACCTGAATGGGCACAGCCACCGGGAAATTCGGACTCACGCCATGTCTTCATGAACTCAGGATCGGCAGCCGTCAGATTCCACCAAGAGGTCAGAGCTATATTGGCATCAGTCTCTATATTAGCGCGACGACATGCGAGGTCGAGCGGCGGCATGTTTGATCCGTGCCCGTTGATGACGATGATTCGGCTGAAACCGTGATATGCGAGCGATTTTAGGATGTCGACAATGTAACGGGTGAAGGTCTCGTGGTGGATGGTTACTGACCCGGGGAAGTCCATCACGTGAGTCGTGTATCCATATGCCACTGGAGGCATAAACAGTAATCTGTCGGAGTGCTGCATAGATGCTGATTTCGCAACTTCAGTCGCGGTCCAACGATCCATCTTCACTGGTAGGTGTGGCCCGTGTTGTTCCATTGTGCCAACCGGCAAAACGGGAATAAGCCCTGCCTCGATCGCCTGATTCATTTCCGGCCACGTTAGGTCTTCGTAGCGCCACTTACCGTTGATTGCCATGAGATTCTCCGCTTAGATATTCGAGTTAATTGTGTGGTTGGACTGAGGAATGTTGACTAAAGAGCTCCGTAGTCTTCAGCACCTTTGCCGTGAGCTATTACTGCGTCTTCGTCAATCTCGATTCCGAGGCCTGGTCCGTCGGGAATAGGCAGCATGCCGTCATCATCGAGCAGCATTGGCTCGGCGAGAATGCCACTAACGTACGGCGCAGAGTGCCAGTATTCGAGATACCGACCGTTTGGCATTGATGCCGACAGCTGAAGATCGGCTGCGGCACCCACTGCGGTGTTCCAGCCGTGCATTATTACCTGAATGTTGTTGTCGTAAGCCGACTGCCAAATCTTTCGAGATTCCGATAGTCCGCCACAGATCGTTTGGTCGGGCTGGAGAATGTCACATGCCTTTTCGTTGATGAATGGTTCAAAATTCAATCGCCCCCGAATTACTTCGCCGGTCGCGATGCGAACTGGTGAAATCTCAGTAAGTCGTTTGTAGCCATCGATATCATCGGGACGGAGCGGTTCCTCGAACCATGAAACGTTATAGTCCTTGAGCATTTTCGCTGCTTCAATCGCCCATTTCAGATCACCATGCCAGAAGACATCCGACCCGCCGGGGTCGACCATTAGCTCTGAGTCGTCACCGATCGTCTCCCGTGCGATTCGAACAAGTTCCTCGTCATGTCGAAGATCACGCTCCCGTCCGAATGTGCCCCATCCGAGTTTAAACGCTCGGAAATTCTTTTCGAGCCCAGATTCGAGACTCTCGATCATCTCGTCGACTGGCCACGAAAACAACATCGAGGCGTATGGCTTTAACTTCTCGACGTAACGTCCACCTAACAGGCGTGAAATAGAAAGGCCTGTGTGCTTGCCAAGAATGTCCCAGAGAGCGTGATTCACCGCTCCAATATAACTTGTCACCGCTCCGCCTCTGCCATACCAGAACGTCCACTGGTGCAATCGCTCAGTAACTGATTCAGGCTGTAGAGCGTCTTGGCCGATCAAATGTGGCCAAAGAACCTTCATTGTGGCTTCAGCCATTTCCCATCGAACACCCGTGCATCCCCAACCTGAAATTCCACTCTCGGTATCGATCCTTATCAACGTTTGATCGTAACCCCACCAGCTAGGGTGGATCGGTTTGCCGACGCGTAGTTCGGGGCGTTGGCTGACGAGTGGGAAGATAGTTACGTTCGTAATTTTCATAAATTTGATGTTATGTTGGCTTTAGGTCAGGGTGAGTCGTGGGCGATAGTGCGCTTGGCGTTAATTCGTGTCAATGATTTTCTGACATTGTTTTTTCGCTACTGCATTGGCATACACTCCGGCGGTGTCAGAATTTGGCAACGCCAAGTCTAGATCAAGTTGGGCCATTTCAAAATGATAATTTCTAAGCTAATCGTCACGCCAGTTGCGACCCACGACCAACCACTGCTCAATAGCACAGGGGTGCACGAGTCGTATCGGACTCGAACGATCGTTCAAATCGAAACCACGGATGGATACACCGGTGCGGGTGAAACCTATGGTGACCGCGATGATGAAATCGCTGCGAATCGAAATTGGATTGTTGGTCACGATCCACGTCAGATGACGCAGGCTCGCTTGCGCTGGGAGGGTTCACCGTCAGCCTGGGCTGCTGTGGAAACTGCGATGCTCGACGCCGCTGCCAAGCACGTAGGTTTGCCTGTTTGTGATTACATCGGTGGGCGCGCTCGTGACCGTGTCGAGTGGGCCGCCTACTTGTTTTATAAGTTTGCCGACGAGAATGGACAGGGTGAAATCGCTACGGGTGCAGCTCTCGATCCAGAAGGATTCGTTCGTCAGGCGGAGGAGTTTGTTGAACGGTACGGGTTTAAGGCTCTCAAAATCAAAGGTGGATTCTTTCACCCGGATGTCGACATCGAGACGTTCCGTCTATTGCGCAAGCGATTTCCGAAACAAAATGGATATGATATTCGGATCGATCCAAATTCCGTGTGGTCTATAGAAACTTCGATACGAGTTGCGAAAGCCATCGAAGAATACGAACCCCAGTATCTCGAAGACCCAACGGATTCTATTGCAGATCACGCGGAACTAAAGAAACACACCGATATTCCGACTGCATCGAATATGTGTGTTTCGGCGTTCTCGCACGTGAAACCTAACGCTCAGATTGAAGGAATCGATGTGATTTTGGGCGATCATCATCACTGGGGCGGAATCCTCGCTTACAAAGAAACCGGCGTACTTTGTAGGGTGATGAGTTGGGGACTTTCGGGTCATTCGAATAACTCACTTGGGATTTCGCAAGCAGCGATGCTTCATGCCTGTGCCGCTACTCCGGAATTGAATTTTCAGGCGGATACTCACTATCCTTGGACCGATACTGATGGCGACATCATCAAAGGAGGGAAGCTCCAATTTAAAGACGGGTTTATGGATGTTCCTGATGCGCCAGGTCTCGGAGTTGAGATCGATGAAGATGCTCTTGCCGAACGAAGTGAAGCGCTCAAAGCGGGTCCGCCAAGTAATCGGAAAGAGATGATTTTGGATATTGATCCTAAAGCGAAGCCGCGAGATGGGTCGTGGACGGGCTACAACTTCCCCAACTATGCAAAGCCAAGATGGTAGGATTTGCTCGGAACATTACTGATTCGGTATTTTTACTCTGAAAAGAGAGGGCTATGGACGCTGAAATCGCAATTCTAAGGTTGTTACACATTGTGCCTGGTGTGATATGGGTTGGTAGTGCGCTGTTTCTTGCTTGGGTTCTACAACCCGCACTTAAGAAAACTGGCCCGCCACATGCCGGCGCACTGATGGCAAACATGGTTGGGCCTATGACGAAGCTTCTCCATACATCAGCTGTATTGACGATAGTATTTGGCGTATTGATGGCGTTTCGGGTACGTGATCCACTCTTCGACTATCTATGGTCTACCGGCTGGGGCACTATGATATGGCTCGGTTTCTTACTCGCCGTGGTTGGTTATGGCGTAGGTACGTATGGTGGTTTGACCGGTAAAAAAATGATGGCAATTGGAAAGAGTTTGCAGAGCCCACCTTCGGCAGAACAGGCAGTTGAAATGGGTGCACTCCAAAACCGGGGCATGCTGCTCGCTAAAATCGCCTCAATTCTGGTGACTGTTGCTGTTGTCTGTATGGCTCTTGCCAATCACATATAACCAAGTGCTAGAACTAGAATTTAAGAAAGATCGAATTGGACGTCGGTTTAGTAATTACCCGGATCATACACATTATCTCGGGGTCTTTTTGGATGGGCACAGCGATATACCTCGCTGTGCTTCTCGAACCTAGGGTCAGAGCTACCTCAAACGATCTCGAGAGACAGTTACTCAACAAAACGAGCAAACTGAATAGTCTGTGGATTACCAGTGCAGCCGTTGTGACGATGGTGACTGGGTTTGCTTTGATTTCCACAACTCAGGGGCGTCGCTTTTCCGATCTCGGAACGGGTGGTTGGGGCACGATGATCCTTGTCGGCCTGATCGCTTCTGTGGCTGCGTTCTTGGTCTCTGGTATGGCTGGAGCTTTTACTGCGAAGCTGAGACGAGGTCTCGAATCTGGCGAGGCGACGGAAGAACAGCTTGCGAGCTATCGTCGGGGTCTAACGATCCTTGGCTACACAAACGCTGTGTTAGTCGTAGTCGCCGTCAGCACGATGGCAACAGCCCGCTACGCTTGATTTTTCTTAGATAGCGTTCAGCTTGTTACACATATAGTCCGAGCTGACCACCACCGAGTAAGAACAGACCTGCTGGATTGCTAGCTTCTAGCGCTGATCTGGAGGCTGGTTCGAAACTCGACATCAGGCGGAATCCATTTGGAGAATATCTCATGCTCGTATTGAGAGCCGCCCGAGAAATTTCGAGAATCTGTTCAGATCTCCATAACTCGCGTTGAGAGCGATTGTTCGTTGGCGATATTTTTGCGGCGAACGGAGTATCTTCGACGTCGTATTCCATAACATCAGTCCGGTCTTGCATATTTATTGGCGATTTACTACTCGCTGATTGAAGTAGGCGTGACATTCCGGATACAACATGAATGTGTCCATGTGATTGGCTCTGATGCGCCTGTACTCCAAAGTTTGAAATCACCCGGTAGCCAACATCGCTGCAGTGCTTGTCTCCCATTTCGACCGCCATTTGAGATGCATCGATCAGTACATCGGAAGACCATAATTCTTTTTGGGTGAGGTGCTCGGTTGGAATGATTAACAGCATCACATCTGCCCACTTAAGACGATTGTGAAAACAAACGACTCTTGTTTCACTGGATGGCCGAGCTTCCCATATTGCCTCGGTATTTCCGGCAATGATCGAGCAAAACACACAGTTGTGGCCGCTATCGGAAACCTTAACAGTCACTTTCGTGAAGATTTACGGTCTGTCGTAGAAGGACGAGGTGCAGCACCTCTGTGGCGGAAGTCAGGAGCAGACAGATACCTTTCCGCGACGACGTTCGCATCGCTGAGTCTAGAAATAATAGCGTCGGAATAGGGTGAAGCAGAACGTGAATCTGAGCCACCGACGGTCTCCAAAGCGGTTCGACTTGTGAAGACGGTAGGCATCATCGAATCATGACGGTGGACGATCAGTTGATAGAGTTTTTCTTCGGCCCACGCCGTTGAAGCCTCTGCACCGAAGTCGTCAAGAACAAGAACATCGATGTCTCGTACTAACCGAAATGTATGATCGAACGATTTACCACCTACTGAACCGTAGGATCGGCGTAGATCGTCGAGCAGATCTGGAACGAATCGGAATAAAGTATTCTGCCCTTTAGCAATGCTTTCGCCGACTATTGCTGCCGCTAGATGAGTTTTGCCGACACCAGTGGGCCCCGCGAGGTAAAGCCAACCGGATGGGTGCTCGGCAAATACCTTCGCGGCTGCGAAAGCTTCTGACAGTGACCGTTTCTGGGCGATGGAAGCTCCGGTGGCACCTTTTGTCGTGAAGGTGTCGAACGTCATGGATTCAGCAAGTCGATATTCGAGACCTGAATCTCGAATATCGGATGTGCCGCTTCCAGCCTTGATGTTAGCGACCGTTGAGAAATATGGATCGCCAAGTCGAGTTCGCAGACGATCGCCCAGTTCTTCAAATCGAGTTCCTGTGGTGACAAGCGTTGGGAGTCGTCGGTTATAGCGGTGGGTCAGGATTTGATCGAGCTTTTCATCCGCCCATGCGGTCGCTGACTGAGCACCTAGATCATCGAGTATCAGTACCGGAGCTTCGATCGCTTGTAGAAATATATCGTCGTACTGAGCGCCAATAGCCGGGTCGAATGCAGAGCGTAAGTGATCGAGCAGATCTGGTACCGATACGAACCTAACTGGCTGACCGGCTTCGACGAGTGCGTTTCCCACGGCTGCTGCCAGATGTGTTTTTCCTGTCCCTGAGGGTCCACACAGGACAAGCCAGCCCTGTTGGTCTGTAACGAACCGCTGGGACGCGTGATAGGCGTCTCTGAAGCTTGATGGGTCGGAAAAAGTATCTCGAGTTCCAAGTTCAACGGTGTCGAAGGTTAATCGCTCGAGCGGGCCAAGATCGGAGTATTGTCTGATGCGATCGGAAGATTTAACACCCCATACTCGTTCCTGACACTGACATGGGACGACTGTCCGTGTGGAGGCCGGCGCGTTTTCACTTGGAGCGACTACAAACCATCGCTTGTCATCGCAGATGTCGCAATGAATCTCAGAGCTAGTCTGCTCCTCGAGCTCGCTGTCGCTTGAGGTACTCCTCGTAGAACTGGTCTGACCGATCCTCTTGAATATCTCGTTTAGCGGTTCCATCCCGTCCATCATCAAGCTCCTCGGGTCTTCCTTCCGTCGCCCATCGGCGAAGAATTGCGGCAATATAGTTCCAACTGCGCGCGTTTGCCTCGGCTGCATATCGAATCGCCAACAAAACTTCGTCTTCGGGATGCTCCTCAAGTGCTGCATGAATGTTGTCAGCGACTAGCGGGGTGACCGAGGCGATGTTCTGTTCGTAGAAAGTTACCGCATCTAGCTTCGGCTGTGACGATTCAGTGTCAGCCCAAGTTTCGACGGCTTTACGTACAGCTTTCACCGGATCAGTACCTTGGCGAACAAGCGCCCTTCGCACTGGCTCCGTGTTCAGGTAAATACGTCGTTGCTCACTTCCTCCATCGACAACCAACAATATTCCGCGTTCAACCGCGGCTTCCACTGCCGATTCCACATGCTTTTCAAGCTGGGTTCCTGATGCGTTCAGCATCGCAGCTACTGTTCGATCTGAGAATAGCTCATCGAAGTCAATAGACGCGGGAACCTTTCGCTGCCGGTGCAATCCGTGGATTGTTCGAAGTATCACCTTTAATTCATCTAGGGAATCGATTTCTTCTAGGAGCGAGGCTAGGAGTGGATTTGGAACTGGTGTGAACTGAACCCCGCGCTGGAATCCGTCCTTCACCGAACCGCTCCTTGTCTAGATGCGTACGAATGTGACGACTGTGTCTGGAACGATAATTCTTCGAAAATACCAATCGAGTCGCGCACTCGCATTTCGACTTCGTCGGTAGGCCCGTTTCTGTGTTTAGCGATAATCAACGATGCGCGATCACGCGGGAACGGCACAGTGGGGTTGGCTTTACTCCACTCTTCTTCGGTCGTGAACTTGTCTTCTCTGTGGATGAACATCACAACATCGGCGTCCTGCTCAATAGAACCCGACTCACGAAGGTCTGAAAGCATTGGCCGGTGAGAGGTGCGGTGTTCAACGGCACGGCTTAACTGCGAAATTGCGAGCACTGGAATGTGTAGGTCCCGGGCCATACCCTTCATGTGCCTTGAGATTTCAGAAACCTCTTGGGCGCGATTTCCTTCGCGCCCACCGCTGGATCCGCCGTTAATTAACTGCATATAGTCGATGATAAGAAAGTCGAGACCATGTGTCATCTGGAGACGGCGCGCCTTGCCACGCATCTCTGCAACAGTTTGGAACGGCGTGTCGTCGACGTATATCGTGAGGTCGGAAAGCAGACCGATGGAGTTGATGACTTGGTCTTCTTCACTGGGTGACTGAATCCGGTTTCGAATCTGCTGCATGTTGACTCTTGACTGAGCCGCAAGAAGACGCATGGCGATCTGATCACGACCCATTTCTAAAGAGAATATGCCGACTTTGTAACCGGCTTTCGCTGCGCTTAACGCGAAGTTGAGGCCCATCATCGATTTGCCCACTGATGGACGTGCTGCCAGTACGACCATGTCAGATCGCTGCAGACCACCGACAAGCAATTCATCTAAACGCTTAAAACCGGTGACGATTGGCGACGTGCTCTGCTGACCATCCACCTGATCGAGTGGAGATGATTCTTCAAGATATGGTGTGAGCGAATCGGCAAGAGGGACGAAGTCACGACTCTGCGATCCTTGCCGAATGCTGAAAAGAGCGTCTTCTGCTGCTGAGAGAGCTACGTCGACATCTGGGTCGTCGTTGTAACCGATATTGGAAATCTCTCCAGCGGCAGCGATAAGCCTGCGCATGGTGGCAGTGCGGTGCACCAAGTTGGCGTAATGCTCGATATGAACAGAAGTCGGAGTCACCTCAACTAGATGAGACAGATATGCAGCGCCACCGATAGATTCGAGAATATCTCGGTGGTCTAGCTCATGGGTGACTGTGACTTGGTTGATTGCTTCATCACGTTGAAATAGCTCATAGCAGACTTCAAACATCTGCCGATTTATCTCGCGGTAGAAATCTTCAGCTGAAAGGAATCCTGCGATTTGGGTGATCGTCATTCCATCAATCAAGATAGATCCGAGGACAGATTCCTCGGCCTGTAAATTGTGTGGGGGTAGTCGATCAGCTTGCATAAAAAGTTGTGCGTAAATGGGGTGAGAGGTGTGTGCGATTACAAATGGAATATACAGGCATATTGCTGGGAAAAAGAAGGGCGAATCTTAGTCGAATCGACGTCAAGATACTCACAATTCTCCACAGGTTATCCCCAGCCGAGTTCAACTCATAGTCTTGAAGTCATAAAAAGTTGTTAAAAAAATATCGCCCGGGACATTGCACTCCGGGCGATATTACGAACTGCGTGTAGCGCCGATTTACTCTTCTGTTTCGGGGTCGCTTGCTTTCTCGGACGAAACATCAGCTTCGGCTGTGATCTTAGCTTCGGCAGCAGCTAGGATATCCTCGAATGACGGGTCAAGTACGTTTCTGTCTTCTTCTGTGATGAGAGCAGAAACTTCTTCCATCTGCCTGTTCAACTCGATGGATGCATCATCGGCAACAACTTCAACAATGAGGGTTGCTGACACACCTTCAACGAATCGAGCTGGGATCTTGTACTCGCCAACAGTTCGAATCGGCGCAGGAATCTGTATTCCTCGTCGGTCAATTTCTCTCTTAGTCATTTTACTAAGTTGGATTGCAATCATCGTGTTTGTCACAGAGCCATATAGTCTACCGGTCGGACCTGTTCGGACTTCGATACGGATTTTTTGAGCCTTCAGGGCATCAGCAATATCCTGCCATTCTTTAGCTTCACCGAGGCGTCGATCTTCGGCCTGATTTCGCAGACTGGTAGCTCGGCGGAGTTCGTGCTCAGATGCATGAACTGCGAGACCTTGTGGAAGCAGGAAGTTTCGTGCGAAGCCGTTTTTGACTTCTTTTACGTCACCAGCGCGAGCTGTAGGACGTACATCTTGCAGAAATAGAACTTTCACTTATTCATCACCTTGTGCGTCCGACGGTAGGTTTTGCGCTGAAAAGCAGCGGATCGGCATGCCGACCCAGCCCCGTATTACACTACGCGACTGCCGTCACACTCACTGAACTAGACGTTGGTTATTCGAACAAAACGTTCGAGCAAGTGCCCGGTTGTCCGTACCCCAACCTATTAAAAGTACAACATTGAGTAGCTCTGGGCTACAGCGATGACAGGTGCAATGAGGAAGTTCCAGTTGATCTGTTGCTTCTGATTAATGGCCTATAACCTTTGCTATATCTGCTAATTCCAAAAAATCGAATCATCCAAAGGGATACGGACAGTGACATTTGGCAAGATTTTTCACAGCGGACTTGGGGATCCCGAAGCTCCAGTTCTGCTTTCAGATGGAAGCTGGGCTGTGGTGGAAATGACACCGGAGACCGGGCAAGTTTCGATCATTTCACCTGACGGTGGTTCTAAGCGTATTTTAGTGAAAACTGGACGCCCAAATGGCATGATTCAAGATCGCGATGAAACTTTATGGGTCGCTGAGTCGATGAACCCACCGTCGTTGCTTCGAGTTGGTTTGGACGGTAGTTCAACGGTTGTACTAACCGAAGGTGATGGAATCGAATTTCTATTTCCAAACGATCTGGCGTTCGGCCCTGATGGTGCAATCTATATGACCGATTCTGGAATCCATCGTGCACCGTTTATCAAAGCTGGTGAGGAAGGACGTAATGACTACCGAGTAGATGGCAAAGTGTTTCGTATCGATCTGGACAACATGACCGCAATGGTGCTCGACGATGGTCTCCAGTTCGCGAATGGGCTTGCTTTCGGAGCCGATAGAGCACTTTATGTGACAGCAACGCTTACTGGCTTAATCTACCGATACGAATGGAATTCTGATGGCACCCTGGGTGCACGAGAAGATTTCTCAGATCTAGTCGACCGAACTCAATCGCCCGGTTTCAAAGGCGGAGACGGTCTAGCCGTCGGAGTGAACGGTTTCCTATATTGCACGGTGGTCGGACAGGGTGATGTGAGTGTGGTTGACACCGATGGAAATATAGTGCGGCGAATTACGGTCGGTGGTGAGCAGCCAACTAATGTGGCATTTGGATCTAAGGGGAGCGGCGATATCTATGTGACCGTCAAGGACGCTGGAACGTTCGAACGATATCACGTCGGCGTTGATGGATTACCGCTATTGCATTCCACGTAAATACCAGTGACGGTAAACTTAGGCCTTCGGGTCGATCGGCTCTGAGCCGGTGAATTCGTCATCGCTGTTGCTAGGGCCAGACAGAAACCAATTAACCGCAGATGCCGCTGCATCTGGATTATTTTTCGCTGGAAAATCTCCACAATTTTCCAATTCGATCAATGTGGAGTGTCGAAGCGTGCCGTGCAACTGCACAGCGGTCTCATGAGTCAAGGCACTGCTTTGTCGACCTCGCATTATCAGAGTCGAGATTTCGTGCATTTCATTGAGTTGATCAGAATGGATAAGACCGTCGCAAATGATTATCGACGTGGCGGCTGCCGGTGCCGATGTCACCAGTTTGCTCACGATATTTGTCGCTACCTGACCTTGTGAAAGAATCAGTACCGGTTCACCTATTTCCCAAATAAGCATTAGCAGATCCATTGCGGATGAAATATCGGCGAGTATCGGTGAGTGTGAGGGGCCAACGAGTGATGCGAACTCATTCCAGTCTGCAGGTAAGCTTTCTGATGCTACAAATACGAGCGGCTGTGTGCCTCCGTGACCAGGCCATGCATGAATCTTGACGTCCGTACCTGACTGTAGTGTCACTGTGACTTCTTCGAAGTCGGCCATGTTTCGCTCGTTCGTAATTTGCGCGTTATGAGTATTCGGACGCGAATACTATCTCTCGCGTACTGGTCAGAACTATCGAAAACTTATCAATACGAAGCAAATGGATGCGATCAGCTATCTTCGGAGGTATATTTGCTGCGCAACCAAAATTTTTTACTCCGTTCACCGAAAATAGCATGCCCAAGCGCATTTCAAGGCTTGAGAAGGAACTCGACGTGACAACGAATGACTGGGGATCGATATACAAAGAAATGGGCGCAAAACCGGTGATCAACGCCACTGGGAGCGTTACGTTGCTTGGTGGTTCAACACCTGTGGCTGAAGTGAAAGCTGCGATGGACGCAGCCGACTCCGCATTCATCCCACTCATCGAGTTGGAACAAGTTGCTGGTGATCGCATTGCCGACATGTTGGGTGTTCCGGCGGCATATATTACGTCTGGAGCCGGATCAGCTCTGACACTGGCGACCGCTGCATTTATGGCTGGTACAGATGATGCCAAGATTGAACAACTTCCCGATACAACAGGGATGCCGAACGAGATTTTGATCCAGAAACGCCAACGTTACTGGTACGACCGGTGTCTTGAGTTGGCTGGCGCAAAGCTGATTGAATTTGGTGACGAAAATGGCACTACAGAGGATGACCTTCGCAATGCCATTTCTGACCGAACAGCCGCCGTTCACTACGTGGTTTACGAACAGAAGCCAACGGATCCGAATGTGCTGACACTGGAGCAGGTGATCGAAATTACCCACGCTGCAGGCAAACCGGTATCCGTTGATGCTGCAGGTCAAATCTACCCTCTCGAGAACTTCGGCAAGTATGTGAAGATGGGCGCTGATTTCCAGTGCATCGCTGCTAAGTACATGGGTGCGCCGCACTCAACCGGATTTGCACTCGGCACGAAGGAAGTTATCGATGCCATAAGCCGACACTCGTTCGTCGGATACGAATCCCGCCGTATTCGTGGAATTGGACGACCGCACAAGATCGATCGTCAAGAAATCGTGGGTGTGGTCGCGGCGGTTGGTCGCTGGATGACTTTGAATCACGAAGACCGTTTGGCGGAGGCTGAAGACCAGTCTCGCGCTATATTGAAGCCACTTCAGGGTATTCCTGGTCTGACGGCTGAACTCAACCCAAACATCATGGGGCATCAGCCATTTGGGGTGTTCGTGAGTATTGATCCGGATATTGTTGGATTCACAATTGACGATTTAGTCGTGAAGTTGCGCGAAGGTGACCCCTCGATTTGGACGCGAGCATCTCTCGATGCACCTCGGATTGAAATTCACGTATTTGGGCTTAGCGAAGGACAACCCGAGCTGGTAGGAAACGCTATCGCTGCTGCTGTTAAAGGTTAATCAGCATTTCGGACAATTACTGATGAATTCGCCCGGTCATTTTTGGCCGGGCGTTTTAGTAACTTCAGCATGACAGCGTCGAATTCTAGCGGCCGACTGTGCGATATACGAAACACAGGGAGAAGAATCAGTGACAGTAAAAATCGTTGGCGTGATGAGTCCGGGAGATATGGGGAGTGGTGTTGGTGGCGCCCTAAAGCAGAATGGTCTTCGGGTCATGACGGCTCTTAATGGGCGCAGTGACACCTCAAAAAAACGCGCCGCTGAGGAAAGTTTCGAAGATGTTGGATCACTTGATGAGTTGGTCAAGAAATGCGACCTCATCCTGTCGATTCTGGTGCCTTCGGAAGCTCTTTCGTTCGCACAGGAAGTCGCCGAGGCCATTGTGCGTACCCGCTCAGAAGTAGCCGTCGCCGACTGCAATGCGGTGTCGCCAGCGACCGCGATGAAAATCGGCGAGATCATCACATTAGCGGGCGGAAAATATATAGATGCAGGAATCATCGGGCCATCGCCCCGTCGTGGCACTGCTCCTCGTTTTTACGCCTCCGGTGAACATGCATCGATCCTTGGAGAATTGGACAAAAAAGGCATTTCAGTCCCAATAATGGACGGTCCAATCGGCAGGGCTTCAGGGCTGAAAATGGTGTATGCAGCTCTCACAAAAGGGACGGCAGCACTTTATGCATCGACCTTGATGACAGCACACTCACTTGGTCTTTACGAAGCTTTGATCAAGGAAATGGAACTCAGTCAAGCAGGAACACTGGCCGCAATGAATAGAGTGAAGACGATCTCCGCTCAGGCGTTTCGATGGATAGGTGAAATGGAAGAAATCGCAGCCACATTTGGGGATGCCGGAATGAGTTCTAACATTCACACCGGTGCAGCGGAAACATTCCTGCAGATTGCCAATTCTTCAATTGGTCAGGAACGCGTAGACTCTGTTGATACCTCTCGTTCGCTAGAAGATTCAATTGTTGCAATGTTGATTCGGGCTGATTAGTAGCCTGTGTGTCACCTCGGGAATCTGCCCGAGAGTCTCTTGCGTGTCCGTTTCTACCAGCGTATCTTTTGGCATTCTTGCTCTGTTCACCGGTGATTTCGGTGAACTTCATGGAGAAATCCTGCTCTCGGAGCATAAATTCTCAACTGCCGGCGTGATCTCACTTGCCGTGGTTCAGCCGAAATCGCTAGACATCGTGTGATGCGTACACAAAATGGTAGTTGATCACTCCATATTGCTGACGTCGATGACTCTGTCGATTCCTGGGACGCTAATTAGTCACCAGTCGCTTCTCCGAATGGTCTGCTGCGAAACATACGGCAACTCTTGAAATGCGTGAGTTACGGCTCTGGTCAGATTTTTACCGAGGCTGACTGCACATATAGCTTCAACGCGTGTCAGGCGAGCTCCCACGCAGAAATAATGATCTAGATTTCGCAATCGATTGTTAGGATTGCAGCCGTAAGGTCGAACCTAGATCGGTGCCTGCTATGTAGGCTTGATGGCAGCGATCTGAACTTTAAGAGCCTCGGTTATCGTAGTGAACTCTGCCCCAACTGCGTCTGATTCCAATGATGCAGGCTTCTTGGAATTTGTGTAATCGGCACTCATGGTCAACGCACCGAGGAATGGCAGTCCCATATCTTCGGCTAGAGCCTGACCGCCACCGGTTCCAAAAACACCACCTGAAAGATTTTCAACAACACCAAAAACCTTCAAGTTCATCTTCTTGATCATGTTGATCGAACGTTTTGCGTCGAGAACCGCTAGCTCGTGCGGAGTTGTGACGATTACGAAACCGTCGAGGTTTAGCGTCTGCATTACCGTAAGAGGAGCATCAGACGTTCCGGGTGGAAGGTCGACGATCATGTAATCGGGGTTGCCCCATTCGGTTGAATGAAGGAACTGGTTGATCGCGTTGTGGATCATCGGTCCACGCCATACGATCGCTTCGTCCTCGTTGTCCTGGAAAAAAGCCATTGACATGACTTTCACACCGAATCGCGAGGGGGGCACAAGCTTTTCGCCGTTTTGAATTGGACCCTCAGTGATGCGGAGAACACGAGTTACGTTCGGGCAATCAATATCGCAATCGAAGAGAGCGACGTCTTTGCCCTGCGCTGCCAGTGTTACCGCGAGATTTGTCGCTACAGTCGTTTTGCCGACCCCACCCTTACCTGAGTAAACGCCGATGCGAGTGTCTATACCTTCGAGAGATTCGGAAACGCGTCGACGCTCTTGAAAGTTCGCTCGCACCTGTGCCAGTCGAGCTTCTTCTTGTGGGGTTAGTTTTCGTGGAGACGACATATCTTTAGGTTGCTGAGGATTTCGCGACACTTAGCCAGAGCCGCGGATTGAGTACGTAAAAGTGGACTTTCTTAATCGATACCTAGAAGGCGTTTACCATCTTCTGTAATCATGTCGGGAGTCCACGGTGGATCAAATACTACGTCGACCTGGACATCTTCGACATCGTCGATTTCTGCGATTCGCCATTCGGCCTGTTGGGCAATGTAAGGTCCCATACCACAGCCGGGAGCTGTCAGAGTCATCTCAACGTGTACATCGCCATCGGAGACTTCAACTGTGTAAATTAGCCCGAGATCAACAACGTTGACAGGGATTTCCGGGTCGTAAACGTCACGTAGCGCCTCGAGAATTGTATTTTGGTCTAGTGTTGCAGCTTCGGCCATTGGAGTCTCCGTAAGCCGTGAAAATCAAAATGATCACGGCAGCCAAATCAGTATCAAATTGACAATTTGATTAGTCTACCAGAGAGGTAAGGAATTGTTGGTGTGGCGGACTCAGGATTTTTTACGGGAAGGGCCTTCGTTTCGCGCTTTTTCCACAGATTTGAATGCTTCTTGAAGGCTATTCAGCCATTTTGATTCGTTGTCACAAACGAACTTTACACACCAACCGAGTGCTTCAGACCGGGAACTGGCGACTCCCGCATTTACTAGAGTGTCGAGGACTTCCCGCTCTGCGAGTCTAAGTCGAGTCATGGTAGGTGTAGTGACGTGAGTGAATAAGTAGGTGTCTTCGCCGACCTGAACACCCCATGAGACTTTTCGGTCGAATAGTTCTTGAGCGGAGTCTGCGACCGACATGCGAGACTGACGAGTCTCTTTACGGAATCGTTGAGCGATTCTCTTGATGGCGACTTCTTTGTCATCAGCTGTTTCAGGTATGTCGCTCTTATCAGTTGGCAACGTGACCACAGCCAGAATTTCGTCGAGGTCGGCTTTGATCTTCACGCCTTCTGATCCCCAACCTCCATCTATGTGGGCGGCGAACCACTCTTGGATCTTTACAGTGTCAGGTGGCATCAGTTAGCTCTTGTTTAGTGAAACTTTAGGATATTAGTTACTTGATTACATAATTACAACATTGACTCCGCCTGTATGCAAACGCTGACGCTGCAGGGTGAGAATTAGGATGGAATGCACAACTCTACTCGCATGGAAATCGGTGGCCCGCCAAGCGACAGGAAAGCTTATGAATCTAATTCAGGCCGATGGTGTGGCTGGTCGGATATATGTTGAAAATTAAGAAGTCGAAGCGATTGAACGTCAGCGCACTAGTCTGCATTTACGAGCTCTTCGGGGGCACCATCTTCAACAGTGGGTGCTAGTTCGACGTATTTGTCCGGCTCTGGGTCAACTGAATCACCTGTACCGCCCAAATCTACAAGCACTTTTCTTAAATCTACAACCTGGTCGCGAAGTAGAGCCGCCTTCTCGAACTCCAGATCCCTAGCAGCCTTCTTCATCTGTTTCTCGAGATCTTTCACCAATCGAACAAGATCGTTCTTTGGAAGAGCGGAAGGTGTGATATACGGCGTCCTCGCCTCGGCGACCTTCCTGCCGTGAGTGAGTTCTCTAACTTCTTTGACGATCGACATAGGCGTGATCGAGTTAGCGTCATTGTGCGCCGACTGAATCTCACGTCGGCGAGCGGTCTCGTCCATCGCATATTTCATCGACTTGGTGATTCTGTCGGCGTACATCACTACCTTGCCTTCCACATGGCGGGCGGCTCGGCCGATGGTTTGAACCAACGATGTGCTTGATCGAAGATAACCCTCTTTGTCGGCATCGAGAATTGCAACTAGCGAGACTTCAGGCAGGTCGAGACCCTCACGAAGCAGGTTGATTCCTACCACGACGTCGTACACGCCCAGTCGAAGATCCCGAAGAATTTCTGTGCGCTCCATCGTCTGAATATCGGAGTGGAGATACTGCACGCGAACACCGAGTTCACGTAGGTAGTCAGTAAGCTCTTCAGCCATTCGTTTGGTTAATGTTGTGACCAATACGCGTTCATGTTTAGCGGTTGTTTCTCGAATTCTTTCGAGAAGATTGTCGATTTGTCCTTCGGTTGGTTCAAGGATGATTTCAGGGTCGATTAGTCCTGTAGGGCGAATTACCTGTTCCACGCGGCGCTCTTCGTGCGCTGACTCGTAAGGTCCTGGCGTTGCCGAAACGTAGACGATCTGATTCACACGTTCTTCGAACTCTTCAAAGGCGAGGGGGCGGTTATCTATCGCCGACGGCAATCTGAAACCGTAGTCGACAAGACTCGTTTTACGAGCGAGGTCGCCCTTATACATGCCGTTGATTTGCGGGAGCGTGATGTGTGATTCGTCGATGAAAATCAGAAAATCGTCAGGGAAGTAATCCAGCAGCGTCCACGGCGCCGATCCCGGTTGGCGACGTCCAAGAGGGCGAGAGTAGTTTTCGATGCCGGGGCAGGAGCCTGTTTCTTTGAGCATCTCCAGATCGTAGTTTGTTCGCTGTTCTAGACGCTGGGCTTCGACTAGTTTACCGTTCGATCGCAACACGTCGAGTCGTTCACCCAGTTCATTTTCGATGTCCTTGAGGGCTTCTTTTAGTTCGTCCTCAGGAGTCACGAAGTGCTTACCGGGGAAGATGTCGATGTGGTCAAGTTCTGCCAAAATTTCGCCGGTTAGAGGGTCGAGTTCGATTATTCGTTCGATCTCATCGCCGAAAAATTGAACCCGAATGGCCAGTTCCTCGTAGGCGGGCATGAGTTCGAGCGTGTCACCTCGCAACCGGAAGCGACCACGGACCATCTCCATGTCATTTCGCTCGTAGTACATGTCGATGAGCTTGCGAACGACTTTGCGAAGTCCCGGCTCCTCCCCTTTACGAAGGCTGAGCACGACTGATCGGTATTCCTCCGGTGATCCAAGACCGTATATGCACGAAACGCTGGCGACGATCAAGGTGTCTCGACGCGTTAGCAGCGCGCGGGTCGCTGAATGACGAAGGCGGTCGATCTCTTCGTTTACGTCGGATTCCTTCTCAATATAAGTGTCCGATTGTGGGATGTACGCCTCTGGCTGGTAGTAATCGTAGTAGCTAACGAAATACTGAACCGAGTTGCGTGGAAAGAAATCCTGAAATTCTGCCGCCAATTGAGCAGCGAGAGTTTTGTTGTGCGCAATAACGAGGGTAGGGCGTTGAACTTCCTCGATGATTTTCGCCATCGTGAAGGTCTTGCCTGAACCGGTTACACCTAGGAGTGTTTGGTCTCGCAGGTTTTCATGTATCCCAGCCACAAGCGCTTTTATGGCCGCAGGTTGATCGCCTGTGGGTTGGAAATTGGCTTCAATTTCAAATCGACCTTCATTAATAGGCATTCCCGAATTCTACCCCGCGATACGTGAAGGCTAAATGCTTAATGTCAAACCGTGGGCGGGCGACCCTGGCATCCTAGATAACTTCCCAATTACGCGGAATCTGCGGAATATCCCACAAAACGTCTGGACGCCAGTTCGCCCAGACGTCGCTGAATGGATGCCGATTCTCCACCACGATCTTCAGCGCTTGGGCAGCTGTATCTCGAACCTTTTCCGCCTCAAATTCGCTGAATATTCCTGCCTCGATTGCTTCGGCGAATTCGTCTTCGTCCTTGTATTGCCACGTTTTGCGGTCGGGTTGCACAACTACGTCGAGGAACATATCCCATGTATCGAAGCCGAGCAGAGTTCGTTTGTATGGCGCGTCGATGTTTATATACCAGCCTTGGATGCTAGACATGCGTGGTTCCCAAAACACCCAGAGCGACCACATCGAATGGGGGGCTTTTACTGTCAGTGTTCCAGCCGTGTGCCAATTCCTTGATGCCATCGTCCAAGATTTTGCGGCCATGGTCTCGGCACTAAGATGTCCTTTGCCATCGTCATTTTCAGCCTCAGGATCGGTTACACCGTTCAGCACTGGAGTACCGACCGGCAACCATGTGACTACCAGTTCCGGTGTGTCGGTTACGACAATAGTTGGGAACACTGATTGCACGCGACCCATAAATACATTACGAACGGCAACATGATCGCCGGGTTCGAATCTGGTCGGCGGAATCATGAATTTCCAAACATACGTACTCTGGTGACCATTGGCGCATTATGCCTGTTGTGACACTATTCTGGCTGAGCTGATTTGCGAAATACTAAGCGGAGTTAAGAGATGGCGAATCTGAAAGTTGTAATCGGGACAGATCACGTTGGCACGCAATATGCCGACGAGTTGATCGACTCATTTCCTGAAATCGATTTCGTAGTGGCGTACGACGCTGCCAATCATGTCGAAATAATTCGTGATGCCGATGCTTTCTTCGGATGGCCGAGTGGTAAAGCATTCGCCGCGGCCGAGCAACTGAAGTGGATAGCGTGTCCTGGTATGGGAATCGACAAGATTGTCGCCTATCAGAACATCGTTGACTCCGATGTGACTATCACCAACGCCCCTGGCACTCACGTGACTTCGATGGGAGACCACGTTGTTGGTGCAATGATTGGACTGACACACCGTTTTCAGGAGGCATTTGAAGACCGACAGAAGAAGGTCTGGAACACAGGAAAATACGCATCGCGAATCACAGAGATTACTGGAACCACGGTAGGTATCTTTGGGTTAGGCGCCATAGGCCGTGCCGTTGCGGATCGTGTTGCAGCGTTCGGCACTACAACTTATGCCATTGATCCAGCCCCAGCGAACGTTCCAGCCAACATCAAGGAGTGCTGGAATCTAGATCGACTTGATGATCTTGCTCGGGTGTCCAATTTTCTGATTGTCGCTGCTCCAGTGCTCGACACTACTCGAAATTCGATTGACGCCCGCCGAATCGCATTGATGCCTCAAGACAGTTACATAATTGTGATTTCGAGAGGGGAAATTGTTGACGAAGAAGCACTTTGTGATGCTCTGGAATCGGGTCACCTTGCCGGTGCGGCACTTGATGCAACAGCGGTTGAACCACTCGGTGGCGACTCGCGATTGTGGACACTTCCGAACATTATTCTCACACCACATTCATCAGCTCTGACACCTGAGCTATATGAAATGAGAAGACATACGTTCAAGGCGAATCTCCGAAAATTTGTGGCTGATGAGCCTCTAGATAACGTCTGCAACAAGACCGCAGGCTTCTAGTTTTTTTTCGTTAGAGCTAAATAATAAGGGTGAGCATATTTCTGCATCACCTCTTCAAATTTAACTCAATTGATTAATCGGAGGTAGTGTGCCGGGCGATGACTACGATTTCATCACTGAATTCATCAACTTCACTGCCTTCGAAATCGCCCCACATCTCGATCACTTCCAACCCAACCTTATTGCAGAGTGCCGTGACTTGCTCAGGGTATAGATAGCGGACCACAACCCCAAGTTCCTCCCGCCGGATGACTTCACCTGCACTATCAAGCTCCTCGGCGATCTGCAAACCGTGGTTTAGTTGAGATTCGAGATCGAATCGGTTTTTCGCAGTCAGAACATATCTGCCGCCGTCAGGCTTTTCGACAACTTCCAGTAAGAACTCTTCCTCAGGATCGTCGGCGAGCATCTCTGGGTCGGGGTAGAACAGGTTGAACGCCATTGTTCCATCGGAAGCAAGATGCTGAGCAGCACAACATAACGTTTGAACTTGTTCTTCTTCTGATGTCGCAAGTAGAAGAGTCCGAGCCGGAATGGTTACCACGGGGAATTGTCGTTTCAAATCGAAATTCCGCATGTCGGCTTGAATCAAACTCAGGCTCCCTGAAAGTGGTGCAACATTAAGGGCGTTCTGCTGGGCGACCTTAAGCATTGGCTCATATAGATCGATCCCGACAACTTCAAAGCCCTGTTGGGCCAACGGCAATGCGATACGACCTGTACCAACTCCGATTTCAAGTATTGGTCCTCCCGAAGCTGTGCAAAGACCATGATAAAACTCGATGTCACCGGGGTCGGCGGCGGTATAAAAAATGTCGTACCACTTTGCCCACGCTACGTAATCCATTGTCACTTTGAGTTGGCCTTGAAGTTGCTAAACACGCCCAATTGTCTCCATGAAGTGTCGGCCGTACATGCTCATGAAAGTTGGGATGTGGGTGTAGTGATAGAGGATGCCGTCTTCGGTATTTATCAATGCTTGCTCGGCCCCACTTGGAGTGCCTGAAGCACGACCGGCAGCGTGGATACGGTCAAAAGTTTCTTTGACCACTTTTTGAACGTCTGGATGATCGTTTTCGCCTGGGTGCCCCATCGACTGCGCAAGATCAGTTGGTCCGATGAAAAACACGTCGATGTCGGGCACTGTCAGTATTTCGTCGAGATTATCTACTGCAGCGATATCTTCAATTTGCACACATACGAGCATCTCTCTGTTCGCATCCTGCACATACTCAGACGTCGATAGCCCCCAACCGAAATCAGCCATCCGACCGCCACCGAGCCCCCTCATGCCTTTCGGGTGATAGAGGCATGCTTCTACGACAGCACGAGCTTCATCGGCTGTATTTACGTGAGGTACCTGTACACCCATCGCACCTCTGTCGAGGTACTTGTTGATGATCGCAGGATCGTTCTTCTCAGGTCTTACTATTGGAGTAATACCGCGTATTTCGGCAGCCAAGATCATGGGGCCAATGTTGTCAGGAGTGATCGACCCATGCTCGGCATCGAGCATTACCCAATCGAACTCAAGCTCTCCGATCATCTCGACTATTTCTGCCGAAGGAAACTGAACTGATACCCCGTAAGTCGGTTTTCCCGACTTGATGAGATTCTTCATTAGGTTTTTGCGGTTGATTTGTGAACGGGCCATTTGTGTTTGCAACTCCGTCAGTTGACAGACTGATGATGAACTCTCGCTATCGGCACATGATGATTGTAAATATCTCATCGCATCGACCGTGTAATTGTCTCACCAGATGTTGACATGCCAACTGCACGGGAAGAAAATTTTCAGCCTGTTGCGAATTCTGTAACTTCCGAGGTCGACCCAATGCGGCGATCATCTGGACTTGAATTCGTTTTTGCTCGTGAACCGACATAGTTGAATAGGCCGCGCCACAGTGACACAGCTCGCATCTCGACAGGCAAATCTGGGTACCGAAACCGCGTTCGAAACTCTAGCGAAGGCCAAAGAACTTGAACGTCAAGGCAAGTCGATCATTCACCTAGAGATTGGCGAACCTGATTTTGACACACCTGAGCACATCCGGAATGCAGCAAAGCAGGCACTTGATGACGGCTTCACTCATTACGGAGCTTCAGCTGGTCAACTCGAACTTCGTGAAGCTATCGCAAAACACCAAAGCGAGCGCCAAGGATACGACGTCTCACCTAAAAACGTGATCGTTACCCCGGGTGGCAAACCAGTCATGTTCTTCACGATCATGGCGTTGATCGAGGAGGGTGACGAGGTTATTTACCCGAACCCTGGCTTTCCGATCTACGAGTCGATGATTAACTACATGGGCGGCACAGCCGTTCCGATGCAGTTGAACGAAGAAACTGGATATAACGCTGATATTGACAATCTCCGTTCGCTAATCACGCCTCGGACAAAGCTGTTGATCGTCAATTCACCGAACAACCCGTGCGGAAGCGTGATTCCAGAACATGATCTCCAAAAAATTGCTCAGATGACCGTCGAGAACGACCTCACGGTCTTGGCCGACGAGATCTACAAAGACATGTACTACGGTGAACAGGAACACGTTTCTATTACGAAGTTCCCCGGCATGTGCGAGCGAACAGTCATTCTCGACGGATTCTCCAAGAGCTATGCCATGACCGGCTGGCGTCTTGGTTACGGCGTATTCCCTGAGTTTCTCGTTGAGCCAATTACTCGTCTAATGACAAACAGCGTTTCTTGCACATCGGTATTCAGCCAGATGGCAGCGATCGCAGCACTGGAAGGACCTCAGGATTCTGTTGGTGTGATGATGGAAGAGTTCACTAAACGACGGGACCTAGTAGTAGCGGGTCTGAACTCACTTCCGGGTGTCACGTGCCCAACGCCTAATGGAGCGTTCTATGTCTTTCCGAACATTACCGGTACAGGAATGAGCAGTAGTGAATTCGCTCGAAAGGCAATGTACGAGGCCGGCGTGGCACTATTAGCGGGGACTGCCTTTGGTAAGTTCGGCGATGGCTACGTCCGCATATCTTTCGCAAACTCTCAAGCGAACCTCACCGAGGCGATTGAACGTCTCCGCAATATTCTCTAGCTCTCGGATCTAAATTAACTCCAGTGTTCCTAGCATTCGTCGAACGTAGATTTAACATCTTTTTATAAGGTCACGGATGTTTGCGCGGGTGATTGCATTTAGAACATGTGGAGCGACGCGTATCACCTGAATTAGAGGGCTTTGACAACTGTCACTGCTCGTTGGTTCAATAATCTCCACTGATCAGTAGCCCTGCCGTCCTGACCATTCGTCGCGGTGTCATCATGTATTGATAATTGGTTCACCTGACATACGCCGGTCGTGAAATTTAATTGAACGAATGTCGATGCCCTCTCTGATCGACCTGGACATTCCTGCAATCGCTATGGCATTCGATAAGGCGACTACAACAGCTTTGACCTAGGTCGCACAGGCTTCAGAGCATTGGCAAGAACGTTTTGGTCAACTCGATCGTAGTGACACACGATTTGGCTTTCTCACCCAGCTGTTTACCTGCAAACAGGTGCATGCGTACAAATGTTCGGAACAGCGTTCTAATATCCTTCCGTAAATAGAACAAGTGTGCTAGTTTATAGATCAAGTCAGGGAGTAAGCCAATGAATTAACCCTGATCATTTGCAGTGAAGGTAGGACCGTGTGATGAAGTTGAGCGAGATAACGGAAGTGAAAAGTGCCGAAGTTCGAGTAATCGGTATCGGTGGCGCAGGATGTTCCACATTGAACCGCCTCGCTGAAAGCGTTTCGGGCAGGATTCGGATGCTCGGTATTGATACCGGCTCTGCTATTCAAGGCCTTTACGAGAATATCGAGGTGATGTCCCTAGGGAGTGGTTTCGGCAGTGGGGGGAGTCCCGAGGTTGCAGCGGATCAGTTCCTTGAGGTATCAGACGATGTTAACAATTTCATAAATGGCGCTGATGTAGTGATTCTCCTTGCAGGACTTGGTCGTGGTACTGGTTCAGGTCTATCACCCAAAATCGCTGAACTTGCAAGACGCTTAGGTGTATTGACTATCGCAGCGGTAAGCATGCCATTCGAATTCGAAGGGAGTTTTCGAGATCAATTTGCCATCCGGGCGCACGATGAGCTCAAAGGCTTTGTAAACGCGATCATAACGATGAGCAATAACGATCTAGCGAAGCTGAATACTGCTGGAACTTCGGTAAATGGTGCATTTCAGGTAGCCGATAAGAATATAGCCGATGCGGTGCACGTCATAACCACTGCGCTTGAATCATCACCTGAACGATTCACTTCACTCAAACAAACACTGAGTGCGGCGGGTGAAACGGTTGTACTTTCCGGTCAGGCGAGTGATCTTCATGGCGGCAGAACGGCAGTTGCTAATGCATTCGATAGCACAGTCAAGAACATTGGTGGAACGGACTCGATTGTTATTCACGTCGAAGGTGGGATCGGTCTATCACTCGGACAGGTCGCTGAAGCTGTGACTACAGTGCGAGAAAGAATTGGCCGAAATGTTGTAATTCACGTTACGAGCCAACGCTTGATTGGCATGGGGCAAGACATCAAAGTAACCATGATTCTTGGGGGCGTTGTCAGCGGAATGGAGATGTCTGCGAGGATTACTCCGATTGTTCATTTCCATGATCTAAACCGAATTCCAAGTGCTTCAATATTCGATTCACCCACGCCGCGAAGAACAAGGGGCCCGATTCTGTTACCGACCGGGTAATAAATACGCTGGTTCAGTTTATATTCTGGTGGACCCGGTCTAATGGCCGGCAGGTGTAACACCGTACCAAGCGCCTCGGTGCGGTGTTTACATTTAACGGGCGAGATCTTGATTATTTAGACCAACTGTAGTGACAATGTTAGTCCGCAACAGCAGTAGAACCATTGTTTGCAAGTGGCGGAATGAACATGTACCCACACCCCCTGACGGTCTTAATTAACCCGCTGCCTGATGGAGTTTTATCAAGCTTTTTGCGAAGTCGGAAAATTGCGACGTCAATAGCGTTGTCAGCAGGTCTCGAATTCATGGTCCAGCACTGATTCATCAATTCCACTGGTGAAACCGGCTTCTCGGGAGTGGATGCCAAAGCGTGCAGCAGTAAAAACTCGGTAGGAGACAACGAAATCATCGTGTCATCCATCTCCATTCGTTCCGAGTCCGGGTTCAGGGCGAATCCCGGCATTCGGATTGGTAGAGTTGCTGGAAGTTCATTGTTGATAAAAGGTGGTTTATCGATGACCCTGAACGGGGCATTATGAGCTGATACTGCATCACGATCTGGAATCTGAATGTTCAGAGAGCTGAAACTGACAATCAACTCAAGCTGCTCGATTTCATTCAATGATGGCAGATTGTTAGACTTATTGAGTACGTAAATGACCCCGACAGTGTCAAGACCTCGAGTGATCGGCGTGACTATTCCCTGTGAAAATCCTGATTGTTCAGCCCATTTGGGAATATTCTGAACTCCACTTTCGGTGTTTGAAACCACTATTGCCGAACCCTGTCTGGCAGCGACTGCAGCGGGGTCATTTCCGTTGACCGGCTCAAATTCATCCCTGATCTGAGCAAGTTGACCGTCGTAGTTCCAAATCGATGGAACGAGTACTCCGTGGGCCTCTCGCAAGTTGAACACGATAGCAGCCGGATAGTCGGTTGCTATTCGAGCGGCTGCTGCGAGTCGGGCATCCGCGTTAAGCAAATCGTTTCCATGCAATAGGCGAATGCCATCAAGAATCCTTCTAGCGCTCGCTTCGCTCGCTAATCGTTCTTCAGCGTTGAACAAATCAGCCATAACGAGACGATTTCGACTGGTAAGACGCAAGTGAATGGCTGCACTCCCTGCTATCAACAGCAGTGATGTAGATACAAATGCGCCCACAGAATTAAACATGAGCCCGATGGCGATGATTGCAACCGAAACTGTAAATACCAATGTGGAGTATTTGACCCAATTTTCAGAAAATATGACAATCCATTGTTTCAGCAAAGATGGGGTGAAACTGTGTGACTCGGTTATTAGTGGGCCGATATTTCTGATGCTCATGCTATTCACGTTACCGAAAATTGTCGTTCGGATACCTGTTTACGCCTAGACGGAGTTTGATCGAATCCATAGCTCGTGAATGGCGATTGCCGAAAGTGCACTTTGAAGACGTACACTAGATGTAAGCAATATGAAATTACACTCACCCTTATTCCTACCATAAGAAGGGCACCAGAACACTGGGCACTATAGGACGACTGAAAAGTCTGATCGGTCGCGGTAATCCGAACGGCGAATCAACATCTGTTGAGTCGCATTCGAAAAGTAACGAACGTAAAACCGCCAACCGCACTCCAAATTCCATAAAAATCACTAGCTCCCCGGTTAAGGCATCTAAAAATCGGAATGACGAACACGATCTACGTTCAAGTGAAATATCTGAGCGAAAAGATCGCACAAGTCGAAGCGAATCGCAATCCGATGAACGAAAACCGCGAAACGCTGATTCTCAGCCCCGTGGCGGAGATAGAGAACGCCGAAGTGACCATGTTCGTCGAAATGCCAGGCCTGATATTCGAACAAATGATCGACACGATGAACCTCGATCCGAGATCAGGCGTGGGTCTCGCTCAGAGTTAAGTTCGGAAAATAACGGACGACGTGATCATCGTGACGGCCGCGGCCCAAACGAAGATTTCCGTGATCGACGTGATGATCCGCCAGTAAGTCGAACCCAAAGCGAATCGTTAGCTTCGACTCGTCGTACTACTGTAAGACGAATCGAAGATCGATATGCTAAGCCGGAGTACCGCGAGAGTAGAGAAGAACCTCGACAGGCACGAGGGTCTTCAAACTCGAAGAACCGCACCCCGGTTCGCGGGAAGCCGGTTCGACGCCGTGATCGAGAACAGAAACCTGAGCCTGAAATTGTGACTCAGCCCCGCCCCGATCTAGTCGGAATGGAAATGTGGGGTGGAGTGGAATTAGAGAAGACCATCGTAAATTCCATCTTGAATATGGGTTATGAATCTCCTTCAGAAATCCAAGTAGAGTCAATACCTTGGCAACTCAATGGACGAGACGTTGTTGCTCAGGCCGTAACCGGATCGGGCAAAACTGCTGCATTCGGTATTCCAATGTGCAATATCGTTGATCCTAAAGCACAAGATGTTCAGGGTTTGGTATTGGTTCCGACTCGCGAGCTTGCTCAGCAGGTTCAGCGTGAACTGTCGCTGATCGGACGAGATAGAGGCGTTGGTGTAGTAGCCGTATACGGTGGTGAACCGATTGCAAAGCAGATTAGAGCTTTGCAAAAGGGTATGTCGATTGTGGTCGGCACACCAGGTCGATTAAAAGACCTCATGAATCGTCGTATCCTCGATTTGGGGTACGTAAGATTTGCAGTCCTCGACGAAGCCGACGAAATGCTGGATATCGGGTTTGCAGACGACATGGAATTCATTCTCAAACGAACTCCAAGCACTCGCCAGACATCTCTATTTTCGGCAACGATTCCCGGGTTCATCCGAGGACTCATTCGCCGATATCTTGATGATCCACGTTGGATACAACTTGTATCTCATTCCAATGGAATTGAGACAGTCGCAGAAGTTGACCAGATTTTCTATGATGTAGCGTCCCAAGACAAAGCCGATGGGATACTGGAAATTCTCGATGATGTTAATGACGACTCGCAGGTACTGATTTTTCGTAAAATGCAAGTAGGAGTCGATCGACTAGCGAAAGGTTTAGCAGGCGAAGGTTTTGCGATAAAAGGGCTCCACGGAGGAATGTCGCAGTCAGAGCGAAACCGCGTGATGGACTCGTTCCGAGACGGAAGTTTGAAGATGTTGGTCGCAACCAACCTAGCGGCACGTGGACTCGATATACCGGCGATTTCTCATGTGATTAACTACGATATGCCAGAGAACATTGAGGAGTACGTTCACCGAATCGGGCGTACGGCTCGAATGGGTAAGCGCGGCACTGCTGTTAGTTTTATAGGTGAATGGGACTTTGAATTGCATGAGCAGATCGTTGCCAAGATCGGTGAAGACAAAATGATTAGACGAAAGTTCTCGTTCTACTAAGTCATATAGTTGTCGGATTGCATGAGAAATGAACTACGAGTTGTCAGAATATTACGGATCGTAGTGGTTATATCCCTACTTTCCCACCACGAACGTTCGTACCATCGCCGGTGATCAACTGGACGATTTCCTGTGAGTAGATGATCTCCGTATCGTCCTGTGGTTGGTAGTCGAGATACTTCCGTGCTGTCTCTAGTGACCAGAACCTTCGTGTGTTGTCGCTACAGCCATAAACGACAACAAATGGCACACCGTGTTCGTTTTCGATGTTTGATGCCTCTACCGCCTTAGTGAACAACTGTGTGATGTCACGAGGGCTGATATACGCACCTAAATTGCGCTTGAATTCTTCCAATCCGCCTCGGGTCTGCTCCGACATCGAGTCCTTTGAGAGATACTCTGCGGCCTCGATAGGGCGAGTGAATCCGATTCGTAGCATCACCGTCTCCAGCTTTCGACCGAATACCCCACATGCATACGGATGAGAAAGCAATTCATATGCTGCTTTTGCCCAGCCGTAAAAATTGTCGGAAATCGGAAAATCTGTAGGACGAACCAAATCCATCTTGCGATCATGAATTAGTGAATGCTCATACCAATCTGCGGCATGATTCGAACTAGCGATTGCTATTCGGCGAACTCCGGCATCATATGCCGAGCGGTAGATGTTGTTCGCCATTTGAACGTTTTCAAGCTCGTTATCGAATCGATCAATTGGCTCCTTGATGAGCTTCTCTCCTCGAGTGGTGTGTGGCTTGAATGCCAGATGTATTACCGCATCAATCCCGTCGAACAAGTGGGCGTATGTCGAGCGATCAGTATCTATAAAATCGGCGATATGAACTCCTTCGATAATGTTGCCGTTTCTGTCTTTGTCAGAAATGTCAGCAAGCACTAGATCGAAGTGGCTTCGCATAGTCGGCAACATCAACGAAGCGATATAGCCGCTCGCTCCGGTCATCAATACTTTTTGTTTTGTCATATTGTTGCTCTTAAATCCTCAAATAAATTCACGTGATAAATGTTAATTCAGATCCAAACTTGGACAGGTCTGAATCCTAGAGTTCGGCGGAGCGATCTGTCTCATCTGAAAATTCACAATCCGCCGACAGTCGTAACGCTGTGAAATGATTGATTCGTAATGTTCATATGCCATCGGCAGATACTTGTTGTACACCTGATCTCCACGACGTCCGATCAATCATCTGAGCGGTAAAGAGGCAACGTGACTGGTCTGGAATCTGATGGATCTATTGGATCAGACTCGACTATCTGAAGTCCAATCTAGAAAGCCAACTTATAGTTCGCGCAACCCGGAGTGCTTCAAGCTATCGGATACACCGTTGATCGAGCGAAAATTGGAACTGTGGTCTATCTGTTGAGACTGACGGCGACATAGTGAGAGTCTCTCGTCATGTATGCCGGCTGTCAACGACATTCGGCTATTCAGACAGACCAAATGATCTGTAGTATCTGAATATGACTATAAAAAGCTGGCTCAAAGGCAACCTCCACACCCACACCACTAACAGCGATGGTGATGAGTCACCGGAGCACGTTGCAGAGTGGTATCACGAGCAAGGTTACGATTGGCTATGCCTGTCGGACCACAACCATCTGACAATTCTCGAAGATAGTGATGTAGCGAAGGCTAAATGGCCTTTGCTGGTTAGTGGGGAAGAAGTCACTTCCCGAAACACCATTGGACCAGTTCACGTGAATGGCTACGGGGTCACCGACTTGGTCGAGGCGTCTGACTCCACCGACATCGTTACTGCAATGCGGGAGAACGTTGAACGGATTATTGCTGCTGGGGGAATGGCCTCTATCAATCACCCAAACTTCCGATGGGCATTCGATGATGGTGCCATGATGCAGGTTGAAGGGTACAAGTTCATGGAGGTCTTCAACGGGCATCCCGAAACACACAATGCGGGCGGCGGCGGGAAATCTAGTACAGACGGCATATGGGATCGATTGCTCAGTAATGGTCGACGAGTGTGGGGAATTGCGGTCGACGACTCACACCACTACACCGGTGAATTCAACGCCAACCGTTCGAATCCTGGAAGAGGATGGGTGCAAGTGAAGGCAGCCAAGTTAAGCCAGCAGGATATTTTCGCGGCTATGTCGGATGGAATTTTCTATTCCTCGACTGGAGTCACGATTGGCGACATGGTGTCAAACCGCCGGGAAATCAAGCTTGATATTCATCCCGAGACGAATCATAAAGATGGCATTTCGGCTAAGTACACAACCTTGTTCACGGGAACGAATGGTCGCCTGCTCTACGAATCGACCAGTAATTCGCCGTCATATAGACCAACTCGTCTTGATGGCTACGTTCGTGCCACCGTTTATTCGTCACGCGGAACACGCGCATGGACTCAACCGGTGTTTATAGACGAATAAACACTAAACTAGGTAACCGATCTCGGATTGGCTCGTTGAGCCAAGTATGGGTCGGCTTAGCGTGAATTGATTGATCGCACGGTATTGTTTGAATAGTGGCGAGTTGGGGGCACAGAATGGCGACGAGATACGAGGGTACGATCCATGCTCCACAATTTCCAGCAGACCTCGAGTGGTTCAATACCGACTCACCGATAACACTCACCGATCTTACAGGTCGACTTGTAATACTCCATTTCTGGACCTACTGCTGAATTAACTGCATGCATGTACTTCCGCAGTTGCGGAAGCTGGAAACTAAGTATGCTGACATATTGAGTGTGGTCGGAGTGCACTCAGCGAAGTTCAATGCTGAGAAATCGTCTGACAATGTTCGCGAAGCAGTTCGGCGGTATAGAATCGGTCACCCAGTTGTAAATGATGCCGAGTTCGAGATTTGGAAATCTTACGCCGCCCGCGCTTGGCCTACGCTGATGTTCCTCGATCCATCAGGCAAGGTAATAGGTCGCCACGAAGGCGAATTTCCTATCGAGGTTCTCGATCGAGTAATTGCCGAAATGATTAGCGAGCACGAACCATCAGGGTTATTCAGACGCGGGGCTCTCAAACTTCAACCAGAGACCATCGAAAAATCTATACTTTCGTTTCCTGGGAAGATCACCGCCGATGCCGAAAGAAACTGGCTGGTTATTTCCGACTCCAACAATCGCCGAGTCATCATCACCGACATTGAAGGCAAAGTTGAAGTGATCATAGGCAATGGCGAATCTCCACTGAATAAAGACGCGAGCCAAGTTGTGTTTATCGAGCGTGGATTCGCTCAACCGTTGTTCGATAACCCACAGGGTGTAGTGATTGATGGCGAAACTCTTTACGTCGCAGATGCAGGCACTCACACAATTGTGAAAGTCAGTTTAGTCGCCGGAACTGCGACCACTGTCGCTGGAACCGGTGAACAATCGCTCTACAAGCACAAAGGTGGGGAGGCACTCAGGATACCTCTCAACTCGCCCTACGACCTGTCTTTGTACGACGGTGTTCTGTACATCGCCATGGCAGGATTTCATCAGCTTTGGTCAATGAATATCGTTGAGGGTACTTTGGCTCCGTTCGCTGGTGATGGCTTTGAAGATATCGTTGATGATCTGAAAACCGTTGCTCGACTCGCTCAGCCATATGGTGTCGAGGTATCAAACAATGCAGTGTTCTTTATCGATAGCGAAACAAGTTCCCTGAGGGTTTCAGCGATTGCTGAAGAGGGCAGAGTGGTTACCCTTGTCGGGAAGGGGCTGTTCGATTTCGGTGACGTCGATGGGGTCGGAAAAGACGCTCTCTTTCAACATCCTCAAGGACTCGCTGTTCATAACGACGTAATATACGTGGCTGATTCGTACAACAATAAAGTTAAGTCAGTAGCGATCGGTTCACTACAGGTGAAGACGGTCGCTGGATCAGGCAAACTTGGTGATGTGAATGGCTATTCAACGACCGCACAATTTAGCGAACCGGCAGGCTTAGTGGTGGTTGGTGATCGGATTTATGTCGCGGATACTAACAATCACAAGATCAAAATCATTGAACTTACTACCAATGAGGTGTATTCGTTGGTACTGACGGGACTATGAAGCAAAAAGCACGAACCGACCGATCAGAGCTATGCACGATAGATTCTGCCCAGCGTTCTGATGGATGCATACCCTCGTCGTATTCTCATCAGATCAAGTATTCCAACGATTAGGAAATCCATGCCCAACCGATTGGCTAATGAAGCTAGCCCGTATCTGCTTCAGCACAAGGATAATCCGGTCGATTGGTACCCCTGGGGTGAAGATGCGCTAGCTGCCGCAAAACTGCTCGACAAACCGATTTTATTGTCAATCGGATATTCGGCATGCCACTGGTGTCACGTAATGGCACACGAGTCATTCGAAAATGAATCTATCGCAGCAGTCATGAATGCAGGTTTTGTGAATATCAAAGTGGATCGAGAAGAACTTCCAGACGTCGACTCTATCTACATGACAGCCGTTCAGGCTATGACCGGTTCGGGTGGCTGGCCTCTTACCGTTTTCATTTCTCCCGATGGGCAGCCGTTCTTTGGTGGAACTTACTTCCCGCCCGAAGACCGCCCCAATATGGCAGGGTTCCCAAGAGTATTGGCTGCGATATCAGATGCCTACGCAAATAGACGAGAAGAAATCATAGCGAACTCCCAACAGATAGTAGCCACGATTCGAGAACAGTCGACTCCCAAAAAAATCGATGGCACGATCGATGATTCTCTGATATTCGGTAGCTTCACTCATCTGGTAGGTCTAGCGGATCTTGAACATGGAGGTAGTAAAGGCGCACCGAAATTTCCGCAGCCAATGGTTTACGAACTTCTCCTCAGGTACTGGAAACGAACAGGCAGTTCGCAGGTGCTAGATATGGTCACACTTACCCTCGAAAAAATGGCACAAGGTGGTATTTACGACCAGATCGGCGGAGGATTCGCACGATATTCGGTGGACGATCGATGGCTGGTTCCTCACTTCGAAAAGATGCTTTACGACAACGCTCAACTTGTTTCACTATATCTACATGCCTATCAAGCCACCAAAACCCCACTGTTCATCAGGATAGTTGAAGAAACTCTTGAATACGTGACGCGAGAGATGACTCACCCAACTGGTGGATTCTTCTCTGCATCTGATGCAGATTCCGAAGGAGTCGAAGGGAAATATTTTGTCTGGACATCCGGTGAGATCGACACCGTCCTCGACGAGTCGGATGCCGAACTTGCCAAGGCATACTGGGGGGTGACGGAGGGAGGAAACTTCGAAGATTCAAATATATTGTATTTGCCAATATCAAGACTGGAGTTTATTTCCCGAACTATGCGAGAGTCATCCGAACTTGTCGGAGATATAACACGAATTAGAGGGCTTCTTCTTGAAGCTCGTTCCCAGCGAATTGCGCCTGATATCGACGACAAAATACTAGTTTCGTGGAACTCGATGATGCTCAAAGCATTTGCCGAGGCAGGAGCTGTACTCGAAAACTCTGAGTGGATCGCTGCGGCAGAGAAGAACGCCAGACTTCTTCTTGATCAACTCAAGGACTCACAGGGTCGACTCCTCCACACATGGAAGGCGACTAACGAATCAGAGGGCGACGCTCGGATCCTCGGCTATCTTGACGATCATTCCTGCCTGATCGACGCTCTCCTGACACTTTATGAGGCCACATTCGACTATTCATACATCGATGAGGCACAGTCGCTTGCTGATCAGATGATTAATCGTTTTTGGGATCAAGATTGGGAAGTATTCTACGACACGTCGCTTGAACACTCGAAACTGTTGGTGCGACCGAGAGACGTACTCGATAACGCCTTGCCATCTGGAGGTGCCATCGCTGCTATGGCACTCCTACGGTTGAGCATCTTCACAGGTGACATCGACTATGCTTCAAAAGCCGAAGCTTCGATGAAGGCGCTGATACCGTATATGGAACAATCACCGTCGTCGGTCACATCTTGGCTGGCCGCGGTCGATTTCTTGCGTTCAAACTCTCAGCAAGTTGTGTTGATCGGTGATGATGCAGATCCGGTTGTCATTGCGATGAAACGTGAGCTGCGAAGTTCGTTCGCACCGAACACCGTTCTTGCCGGTATAAGCTCAGTCCCAGATTTAACTAACAGATCGCCGTTGCTGGAAGGAAAAGTTCAAGTTAACGGCAAAGCAACTGCGTACGTGTGTGCAAACTATGTCTGCAAGCTGCCTGTGTCGAGCGTTGCTGAGTTGGTTGAGCAGCTTAGCTAGTCTATATCGTTCGACTCGGCTGTACGGGATTCTTCTGAGGCTGGTGAATTCTGGGCTTTTTCTTGAGCCGCTTGTTTTGACGCTCGTGAGTCAGAGATTCGGTCGAGTCTTTCGCGAACTACTGCCAAGCCCACTCCGGCTGCCGTACCAGCAACACCGATTATCGCAAGTAACGGTCCTGCGGTGGTTCTACACATTTAGTAATTGAATCCGATCTATCTCATAAAGTAAAAGCAGAAATGCAAGTAAAAGTGTACTGCCACCTTTTTTCGAACGATACTAATTTGCCAGATCTCTTCTCTCGAATCTCCAAAGTGAAATTGCTATTGCCGTGACAGCGATCGCTACCAGTGTCAGGAAATGCACAACGTTGATCCCGTGGAGGATCACATCGTTGCTATTGAAGTAGTAGAACACTGAGATAAACCGTGCCGGATTCAGCAAGTCGACCAGTGATAAAAATGTGTCGAGCAAAAAACCGACCAGCCCTACGCCGGCTGCTACCCCGCCAGCGAGACCCTTTTTGCCGGTCGATGCACCTACAGAAAGAGCGAGAAGACCTAGTACGGCACCAAGAGCATACTGGCTGATAATTGCTTGCGTAGTGCCAGAGATTGAAAGATCGAACCCAGCCAGTATTGAACCTCCGGTCAACCCGACCCACATCGCTATGCTCAAGAACATGAGATTTGTGAGTAGGGCTCCAATCTTCTGCGCCAATAGATTAGTCCGCGAAATCGGATTCGCCATGAGCTGATCCAGCGTATGCGATTCTTCTTCACCCGCTATCGCTGTCATGCCCGCGATGATCGCGAAAATTCCAATAACGAGTGGTCCCATAAAGCTAAACAATTCAGCGTTCAGGAAGCCTTCAGCGGTTGTGTATGTCTCAGCATCGCCGATGAGCGATTGCATCACTTCCGGGAGTTGGTCAAGAAATTCAGCGAAGCCGGTAGCGTCCCGAATTGTTGGGTAAAACAGGGTCACGTAAAGACCAAGCGAAATGCTGCCGATGGAGTAGAAAAGGACTGATTTTCTAGAATCTCGTAGAGTTTTGAGATAGATATTACTCAGCATAATAATCCTCCTTTTCGGTGTCATCATCGTTGTAGAAGGCGAGAAACACTTCTTCCAAACCGGGATGTGCGGACTCGATCTTGTGTACCGTGTGTTTCGCCACCGCTTTGATCAGCGAGTCGATACTGCCTGTCACGTTGCAACTCATCTTGTGTTCTGTGACTACAACTTCAGTCACTCCTTCAACGGTTTCGAAATCAGATGGTGAGACAGGGTTTTCGAATTCGATCGCTACGTGCGTGAGCGCTCGTTCCCTGAGGGCTGCAACCTCTTCTACGGTGATCAACGCTCCTTCGCGGATAATTCCCACTCGATCGCAGATAACTTCTACTTCAGATAGCACATGGGAAGACACAAATAGTGTTTTGCCAGCTTTGGCTTCTTCCAATACGAGCTTGTGGAATTCTTGTTGAAGTAGTGGGTCGAGCCCGGTTGTGGGCTCATCAAGGATTAGAAGTTCAGGATTGGACATGAACGCCTGAACAAGGCCAATTTTTTGCCGATTACCTCTGGATAACTCGCCAATTTTCCTCGAAAGATCAAGATCGAATCGATCTGCCAGTACTTTTGCCTTCGTGAGAGTGTCACCTCTAAGATTGACAAAATACTCGAGTAATTCACCTGATGTCAGCTTCTCATAAGTGATGAAATCACCAGGTAGATAGCCAATATGTTTTCGAATTTCCACTGAGTCAGCGCGAGAGTCCATGCCAAGCACAGATATCGTGCCTGAAGTCGGACGAATGAAGTCGAGGAACATTCGAATGCACGTTGTTTTACCTGCACCGTTCGGACCCAGCAGGCCGAAAACGTCACCCTGCTTGATTTCAAGATTGACGTCTAGAACACCACGATGTGCCCCATAGTACTTGGTCAGCCCTGTCGTACAAATCGCTGTCGTCACTGGGGCGAAACTCCAATCGAACCACACGCGTTAGTGCATCAGATTACTTGTAGCAATTGAAATGTATGCCGATTGCACAGGTTATTGCATGAAATAGCTGTGTGGGGCACGTGAAACCTACCGGTTGCTCGGCGTGTAATCAACTCGACGGATAACTAAGGGGTTTCGGCGTACTTCAAAAGAACTTCATCCGAGAAGTCACCATTTGAATAGACCTTCGAAACGTCGTCTAGCTCTTCCAATATGTCGAGAAGCCTGAGTGTCTGCATTGCACCCTTATCGTCCAGAGGCACGAGTGTGGTCGGCACGAGAGCAATTTCACCGCTTTCGATCTTGACTCCTGGGAGAGCCTCGACGCTGTCCCTGACTGCAGCGAAATTCTCGTATGGTGCTGTCACCAGAACCGTGTTGCCATCGACTTCTACGTCTTCAGCACCGACATCAACAATTTCGAGAGCAATATCTTCGGGATCTCCATCGATGATTTCTACGGTGATAAGTCCCTTACTCTCGAAATTCCAGGAAACTGCGCCAAAGCCTGCAAGATTGCCGCCACCGCGGGTTATCTTTGCCCTAACCTCAGCAGCAGTTCGGTTCTTGTTGTCGGTAAGTGTTTGGACAATAATTCCTGCCCCCCCAGGTCCGTATGCTTCATAGCTGATTTCTTCAAGAACAGCTGAGTCATCACCAACACCTGACCCACGAGCAACTGCTCGGTCGATGTTGTCCTTCGGCATGTTTAACGACTTAGCGTTATCGATTGCTAGTCGAAGACGAAAGTTCATCTCAGGGTTGGCGTCGCCAGATCGAGCCGCAACCATTATTTCGCGGGCAAGCTTGGTGAATAGTTGACCGCGCTTAGCGTCGGCTGCACCTTTTTTGTGCTTGATCGTGCTCCATTTCGAGTGACCTGACATTCAGACTTCCATCCTCTACATGATGATTCAGCGTGAGCCGTATGAACTGAGCGCACAGTCTACCGAAATAAGTGGCTTTAGAGTATTCCCTCAGGCAGGTCGATCTTCATCGTGCCGGTGTTTTTGTCGACGTTAACAATTACGCCTTCAAGAACGGGCACTAAAATTTCAGAAGGCTTTTTCTCAGCAACTTTAGACTCAAGTGTAATAACAAAAACGTCGTTGCTGCCTGTCTCGATGATCTCAGTTAGGGTTCCTAGCTGCTGCCCATCGACTGTCTCAACACTAATTCCTATGATCTCGTAATGGTAGTAAACACCGGGAGGGTTTTCAGGGAGATCGTCTGCTCGGACTGATAACTCTGCGTCCCTGAATTGGTCGGCTTTCTCAATCGAGTCAATTGCGGCGAACTTCAATTTCGCTGAGGTACCTGACTTTCCAGTTTCGATGATCTCATATTCCTTGCCGTCGACGATAACTCGATCACCGACAGAAAATCGATCAGGAAGTCCAGAATACACTTCTACCAAAAGGGCACCGTTTAGACCGGTAGGGCGCCGGACGCGACCAACGACGACTAGTTCTTCGGTCGAATTGTAAGATCCATTGTTTGAATCGGTCATCGTAATGGCGCCAAAATGGACGAGTTAGTCGATTTCGAGACTGACGCGCGTGTCAGCCTTCACAGCAGCGACTCTGAGAAGTGAGCGCATCGATTGAGCGACTCGACCATCTCGACCGATTACTTTTCCTTTGTCCTGATCATCAACCGACAAGTGGAGGAAAATACGTTCTCCATCATCCTCTTCGGTAACAGCGACAGCTTCTGGGTTCGAAGCAAGCGCACGGGCAATGTATTCAATCATCTCCCGCATTGAGGCGACTGGCGATATTGGATCGCCATCTAATTCTTCAGACGCTGCATCGTTACCGACTTCAGCCACTGGTTGGTTCCTCTTTTGCGTCTTCGACGGGGGAATCGTCAGTTGGGGTGTCTTCCACCACAACCGCTGCGACAGGAGCTTCCTCCTCAACTTCTACAGGCACTTCTGCAACAGCGGTCGCAGCCGTGCTTTCAGCCTTAGCTGGTTTGGCGGCGATCTTCGCAGCTTCTTTCACCGGAGTAACCGTTGAAATCTTCGGGAGAATTCCCTCGCTCCGAAGAAGGCTCGCAACTGAATCTGACGGCTGTGCACCCTGACTGATCCACTTGTTTAGCTTCTCTGTGTCGAGCTTAATCTCTGGCGGGTTTGGGAAAGGATCGTAGGTGCCGATCTGTTCGATAAAAGCACCATCACGAGCTGCTCGCTGATTAGCTACAACTACTCGGTAGAACGGGTGCTTCTTGCCACCAACACGTTTAAGACGGATTCGAACCATTCGTGAAATCACTCCGGGCCGTAATTAAGGAGACGGCAGAAAAAAATAGTAGTCCGACTCTCGCCACGTGCCAGAGTTCAAACATGATCGACCTAAAATTGTATTTGCCAATGCGTTGTAGGTCAAAGGGCATTGAGTTCAATACATAAGCGATTTGCGACCCTGTCAACTGTAAAGCTTCAAATTAATGGCAAAAGCCACTACTTCTGGTGAGTCTGATTTTACCCGGGTAGACTGGTACGAAAGTACCCTGATTCATATCGAACCTTCATCGACCAATAAACTAATTCTCTTGAACAACAACAAAAAAATACGCATTCTGTTCTTCGCCGCGTTGCATGAACGGGCAGGTACTCGGAATGTCAGCATCGATGCGGTAGAAGGTATGACAGTCGATGATGTGGTACATGCTGCGTGCAAAGCAACGCCCAGTGATCCAAAACCGGGAAGGAACGTGATGCTGGCATTGAACGGCGAGTACGTGCAAGGTGACCATCTCGTGAACGCAGGAGACGAAATTGCATTGATACCTCCAGTAAGTGGTGGTTCGGGTGATATCAATACGGCTACCGATTGGATTTTCATCTCGCCGGATGAGCTTGATCCCGCTCCTTTAACTGAATTCGTTACGACGGAAGTTGATGGAGCGGTTGTGACGTTCCTCGGTGTTACGCGCGACCAGAACGAAGGTCGCACAGTTGCGTATCTTGAGTACGAGGCTTATCAGCCGATGGCCGAGAATAAGATCGCCGAAATCGTCGATGAAATGCGAACCAAGTGGGAGCTGGGAAAGATCGCCATTGCCCACCGCACTGGCAAAGTCGATATCGGTGAAACGAGCATGGTCGTGGCAGTAGGTTCGGTTCACCGGCGACCGGCGTTCGAATCGGCTTTGTATTTCGTAGATCGTCTGAAAGAGATCGTTCCGATTTGGAAAAAAGAACTCTTTGAAGGCGGGGAAGTGTGGATCGGCGAGACCCCCGGTAGCGGTAATCCGTCCGAGTTATCTGGCTAGTTCCACAATTGAATGCTATTGACCGGTACTGGAATTACCAGCATTACTTATCGTTTGAAGAGGCAAATTGACGAACGAAACACAACAGAAAAACGATGTTGTTCGGAATCCGGATGGCTCAGTTATTCACGTTGATAATATTCGGAAACTCTACGGCGATTTCGTAGCAGTTGACGGAATTTCGTTCGCAGTACAACCCGGTGAAACATACGGTCTTCTAGGTCCTAACGGCGCTGGGAAAACCACGACTATGCGGATGCTCAGCGGCCTATCTCCTGTGAATTCAGGAAATATTATCGTCGCAGGGATCGATGTTGTTAAGGATAATCGCGCGGTTCGAGAAGTCATGGGAGTTGTGACACAACATGACGGCCTAGATAACGGGTTGACCGTGTTCCAGAACTTGTTTCTTCATGGATTCCTTGCTGGTTTATCGAGAAAGAAATCCAAGGCTCGAGCACATGAAGTGCTCGAGTTTTTCGGACTGCGTGATCGATCGAAATCGAACGTATATGAACTTTCCGGCGGAATGAAGCGTCGACTGGCCATTGCTCGCTCAATGATGACGACTCCAGCCGTGATCGTCATGGATGAACCATCGACGGGTCTCGATCCACAAAGTCGTAACCGAGTTTGGGAAGAACTTGCGATCCTCAAAGAAGCCGGAGTAACGGTGCTTCTCTCTACTCATTACATGGAAGAGGCGACCATACTCTGCGACCGGCTTTCTATTATGGATAACGGAAAGATCCTTGATGAAGGTACTCCCGACCAGATGATTGAGCGGCACGCACCGAAAGAAGTGGCTCAACTTAGAGTCGACCCAGCATCACTGAGAACAGTACGGGATTATCTGAACGTGCGGGAAATGTCGTTCCGAGAGGTTGGTGCCCTAGTAAGTGTTACCGGTGTAAACGGTGATAGGCCCGATCTGTCCGGATTGACGGATGTTGAAGGAGTCAGAAGTTCCTATAGATCAGGCAATCTTGAAGATGTGTTCCTTTCGATAACAGGACGAGAACTGAGAGATGAATAGTGAATCTAGCAATTCCAACTCCGGGTATCAGGCGTCGGAGTGTCACTGGTCTGTGGCTTCGTCATGCAGTCTCGTTCGTGCGTTACTGGAAATTTATTATCACGTGGGTGCTCGTTGAACCAGTAATTATTTTAGTTGCCGTCGGGTTCGGTGTAGGAAAGCTTGTGCATGAAGTCGAAGGTGCTCCATCGTACGCAGAGTTTATGGCGCCTGGTTTGATCATGGGAAATGCGATGTTTCATGCGCTATTCGAAACGTCGTGGAACGCGTATAACCGATTAGACAACGACGTTTATGAGACTGCTCTGACAACTCCGATTACCATCACGGAAATCACTATGGGAGATATTTTGTGGGCTGTGACGAGATCGGTCATGACAGTTGTTGGAACAGCTACCGTGGCAGCAATGTTCTGCTGGATTAACCACTGGGAAGCTATTGGCATATTGATTCCTGCAATCATGGTGGGAACCACGTTCGGCGCACTGGGATTCCTGTTCTCTGCTGTGGCACCACACACAACCTTTTTGACATTGGTGTTCACGTTGGTTGCATCGCCGATGTTTTTTTTCTCCGGTTCGTTCTTCCCGATTTCGATCCTTCCCAACTGGGTCGAGCCTATCGCTTGGGCGATGCCGCTTACATCTGCAGTCCACATCGCTCGTGGATTTGCCCTTGGACATCTTGCGTGGTCACATCTCTGGGCAGCGCTATACATGGTCGCATTGACGGCGGTGATTTGGCCGGTCGCGATCTTCCTGTTGAAACGCCGTCTCATCAAGTGAGCGGGAAGAAATCAGGCTTAGCTTGGAGATTATGTTCGATAACCATCAAGAATCATGAATATCTTCTTTGCCGTCTGAGGGGAGAGAATATATATTGAAGATGTTCACATTGGCACATTTTACGCGGAGGGTTCGCATAGTGGCCTAGTGCGCCCGCCTGCTAAGCGGGTTGGTGGTGTAAAGCCTCCTCGCGGGTTCGACTCCCGCACCCTCCGCCATTTTACTTTTGTGCCGCCATCCGTACCGCATTTGAAACAATGAATGCAGTACGGATAATTGCGGTGAAAATCATTGCGTGGCAATAACGATCACTGGTGCGTGCTATTTGGTCAGTCGAAAAACTGCAGTGTTAAATCTTTAACCACCAATTAGTGAGTGATCCTACGTTCCGATTCTCAGCCCAGGTTCGCAAATTGAACGAAGTGTTTCGATCGCCGCTAAAACTGCCAGAAAGCTCGTCTTTGGGTTCGTTTCATGTGGCATGTTTTCGAACCTGAACGAGAACTTTCCGGCTTTGCTCACCGCATTGATTTCATGGACGTTGCCGGGAGAGTTTGGGTCGGCAATTACCCTGACTTTAGTAGCGTCCGGCCCGATTCCCGCTAGGCTCACAGTTGCCGCAACATTGACATTTGCAGGGAATAGTCCGACCGCTTCAATAGCTGAACCTTCGAAAATAACCGTTGGTTCAGTGATCTCCTTGTTCTCCCATTCGGCGAACCCGGGTGCGCCACTGAGAGATGTAGGTTTTTTTGTTGAGACGATAGTCACTTCTTCGAGAAGCGCCTTCGACGCCCTAAGTGCATCTATCCCGCCTACTGCCCCAGATGGAATGTAGATTGTTGCTCCGGATTCGTGGGCAGCGGCTGAAACTTTGCGCATAAAACCGGGCAATATCAACGCACCAGAACTCATCACTAGCAACGATATACCCGCGTTAAGCACCGTTTCAGAGTGTGCTACTACTGCTGCCTGAGACGCACACTCGATCACAAGATCGAGATTAGGCAGGCTCACCAATTCGACGACTGTATCAACTTGAATGGGTTCAGAATCTGCCCCGAAAGCCAGTTCTTTGGCAAGTGTCTCGCGTCCAAGATGGTATTCATCGAAGAGCCCAATAATTCGTGCAGAACCGGCTTCTTTGCGATGGACAGCCCGTGCCAATTCCGATCCCATCGACCCACATCCGATCAGTCCGACATTCACTTGTTCTGGCACTGGTTTTATTACTCCGTTGTTAGGACTTCTGTGGATTACGACATACCCGTATTGTGATCGCCGGTGTGAAAATCGCTGACCAATGGATCGACAACGACGATGCTAGATGATAACTGGCTGAACCATAACTCTGGCGGTTTGATTCTGGTGCATGGGAGGTAGTCGCTATATCCTAATACGTTAACTGCTGGATAAATTATTTACCAAGTCGAGTTCGGGCTGGATGTTTCAAAGCGATCGGCCAGTAATTCGGGTTCCCATCTCCTCAAAATTGCCTAGTTATCATGTTTGGACAGTCGGTTGCCAGATGAATACATCTGATTCTGAGCGCTTGTCCAGCGGATTTTCAAATATGGGATTCGAACCGACCGCCGATATCGCAAATGCCGATGTCGTTGTGTTGAACACTTGCGTCGTCCGCCAATCTGCCGAAGACACAGCTACAGGATTACTGGGGCGACTCGGCAAAAGGATGAAGGGCAATGACGAACGAATGATCGCCGTGATGGGGTGTATGGTCGGTCCAGAGCAGAGAGAACTCAAGCGACGCTTCCCGTACGTCGACGTTTGGGCACGTCCACAGGAATTCGAACCGATACTCGAAACTGCCGGGATGCGGCATGGTCTCGATCCCGAAGGATGCCTGAGTGGAGCGGTGCCTGAAAATCCCAACATTGCGTCATTTATTCCGATAGTCCACGGCTGTGACAAATTTTGTACGTTTTGCATCATTCCATATCGGAGGGGGCGGGAAAATAGCCGCTCAAGTTTCGATATCGTTCATGAAGCTGAGATGATGGTTGCACGTGGTGTGAAAGACATCACGCTCCTTGGACAGAATGTCGACTCATATGGACATGACCTTCGACCTCGGGTCGATCTCGCTGATTTGATGGAGCAGGTTCACGAAATCGATGGGCTCGAACGAATTAGATTCCAGACGTCTCATCCCAACGATATGTCGATACGAATTCTGGAGGTAATACGAGATCTTCCAAAGGTCTGTGAGATGATCAATCTGCCGTTCCAGGCTGGCGATGACACGATCTTGGCAAATATGCGTCGCGGTTACACCAGCGGGCAGTATCTCGACAAAATCGCCCAGATCAAAGAAATAATCCCCGATATCACCCTTACAACCGATCTCATCGTCGGTTTCACTGGAGAGACAGACGCTCAGTTTGAGCGATCTATGGACATTCTTCGGTCTGTTGAATTTGCGAAGGTTCATACATCTGAGTATTCATACCGAGAAGGAACGTTCGCATCTCGTAAAATGACAGACGATGTTGATCGCGATGTCAAGAAGGCTCGTAAAGCGACAGTCGACGAGTTCCAGCGGGAAATTCAAAGCAAAAACAACGCAAAACTCATTGGCGCTAAATTTGACGTACTTGTCGAAGGTCGTAAACGAGATAAACTACACGGGCGTAGCCGAAGCGATAAACTGATTTACTTAAACGTGTTAGTTGATCGCGGCAATTTAGAACCTCTGCCCGGTCAGATTGTTCAGGTTGAGATAAAAGATAGTTCACCGTGGTCGCTTGAATCAGAATTGGTAACAGTTGGATCAGCGGTGATAAAGGAAAAGGTACCGGTCGCATGACGACTGTGTTCACAAAGCGGACCACAATTCCGATTACCGAATTGGAACAGTCGGCTTTCTGCCAGACTGACGGCAACTTGCGAACTAAAACCCTTGAAGAAGAATTTCAAGCAGGTGTTCGTTGGCAGAAAGTGCCGACCCGTTACCTGAAGTTGACTCCTGAAGAGATCGCAGAAGGCATCGAATTCGCTCGCAAAGAGATTGGTAGCAAAGCTGTTGTGCTCGCACATCACTACCAACGAGATGACGTAATTAAGTACGCTGATTTCACAGGTGATTCGTACAAGCTGTCGAAAATTGCCGCAGAGACGAAGGATGCCAAGTGGATCATCTTCTGTGGTGTTCACTTCATGGCCGAAACCGCCGACATTCTCACTTCAAGTGATCAAAACATACTGCTTCCAAACATGGCTGCAGGCTGCTCTATGGCTGATATGGCCACCGCATCCGACGTCACTGATTGTTGGGATGATATCGAATCGGTTCTCGGTACTACTGAGAACGTTATCCCGATCACCTATATGAATTCAGCTGCAGCGATCAAAGCCCACTGTGGTAAGAACGGCGGGTTGGTGTGCACTTCGTCGAATGCCGACAGAGCGTTCGATTGGGCTCTGGAACGGGGTGAGAAAATCCTGTTCCTTCCAGACCAACACCTTGGTCGAAATACTGCTCTCGCCAAAGGCATTTCAGAAGAAGATATGGTCGTATGGAACCCATTCCTGCCAATGGGTGGTTTATCTGAAGATGAAATCAAACATGCAAAGGTACTTCTCTGGCAGGGTCATTGCTCCGTTCATACTCGTTTCACTGTTGACCATATCAAAGCTGCTCGCGAGCGAAATTCGGAAACGACGATTATTGTTCACCCGGAATGTACGCAGGAAGTTGTTGCCGCAGCCGACATGTACGGCTCAACCGAATTTATCCTAGACGAGATATCCAAAGCACCTACTGGAACATCGTGGGGTGTTGGTACTGAAATCAGCATGGTTCGCCGACTGGCTGCAGAGAATCCTGACAAGGACATTTTCTGTCTGGATCCAATTGTTTGCCCATGTGCCACGATGTATCGAATCCACCCGGCATACGTGTTGTGGGTTCTCGAAGGCATCATGGCAGGTCTGGCGATTAACCGTATCGAAGTCGAACCAGAAACTCGGCGAAACGCCTTGATCGCCCTCGAGCGCATGCTCGAAATCGCCGGTTAGTACATTTACCAAAACTCCCACATATTCCTAGAGAACCGGCATGTATATTACCCAGCGCGAACTTGATGTGTTTGTTGATCGTGCACTGGATGAGGATGCAATTGGAGCCGACGTCACTACGTCTGCTTTGATTCCACCTCACTTGGAAGCGAGGGCATCTCTCGTTCCACATGAACCAGGAATACTTGCCGGCCTTGATGTGGCGGCAGCCGCGTTCCGCAGGGTGGACCCGAAGCTCGTGTTTATTAAGAAACTGCTCGATGGCGATCGGGTTGAAGGCGGTGAAGTCGTTGCCACAATTTCAGGATCAATGGCATCAATCCTCTCGGCAGAGCGAACTGCGCTGAACTTCCTACAGCGAATGAGCGGTATCGCCACATTGACTGACCTGTACGTCCAAGCGGTTGAGGGTACCACTGCGTCAATAACCGACACGCGAAAGACGGTTCCCGGGCTACGGCTGCTAGACAAATATTCCGTGTCGATTGGTGGTGGCCGCAATCACCGTATGAATCTTACCGATGGTGTTCTGATAAAAGACAATCATTTAGCCGCTCTGGCAGGTGAAGGTGTGAGTCTAGGTCAGGCAATAAAGCGAGCACGCGCTCGAGCCCCGCATACAGTGAAGATCGAAGTCGAGGTCGAAACGATAGAGGCGGCGTTTGCGGCTGTTTCCGCTGGTGCTGATATTGTGATGCTCGACAACATGTCGCCTGAAGAGATGCGCAAAGCGGTTGACCAGATTGCTGCCGATTGTGTCGTTGAAGCTTCAGGAGGCATCACTTTGGAAAACGTGGCTGAGGTCGCCCGAAGTGGTGTGGACATCATTTCCATCGGTGCACTAACTCATTCGGTTCGAGCGCTCGATATTTCGCTCGATTACGAAACGAAGCACGCCTGAAATCGAAATTTGGCTGTCATCGTAATAATGCACTTAGTGTTCGTTGCATTCAAATCATAACGTGATCGAATTGCTTCTTGAGCAGCAGTCGGCGCAGGCCACGCAAATCGCTGCGACCCATTCGCCATGGAATTTGCGCCCTCTGTCGAATCGACTGCCCGAATAGAGCCTTAACTCATTCCACAACCAACTCAGGTTGTAGTTCATGAATGGGCCATTGCCATCTGGTAGCCCCAGTAGAACACATAGGATTTGTCATGCGCTATTCACTGCGGCGCGGCGTATTTCTGTCTTCAGAGTCGAGAATGATCGTGACCGGTCCAGCGTTTTCTATGTCGACCTTCATCGATGCTCCAAATACGCCAGTTTCGACCCGAAGTCCGCTACTCAGCCGAAACGACTCGACTAGTTGATCAAACATTAGGCCGGCTTGCTCAGGTCGAGCGGCTTCGATGAATCCTGGACGTCGACCTTTTCGTGTGGTCGCATATAGGGTGAATTGACTGACAAGCAACAGGCCGCCACCAACATCCAGTACCGATTGATCGAATCCCGAATCACCTGATTCTTCAGGGAAAATTCGCATGTTCAGCGTTTTATCGACGATGTACTTGAGATCGTCTTCGGTGTCGTCGTGTTTGATTCCTATCAGCAGGCAGAGCCCGTGATCTATCAAACCCATAAGCTCGCCTGAAACGCTAACTGACGCTCGATTAACCCGTTGGATTACGGCACGCATAAGTGTGTTCGCTGGATTTAGTGAGTATGGCTGCCAGCGCCGTGCGAGTGGCTAGTTCCGTTATGCGAATTGGAACTGTCATCGCCGCTGTTTTTCGACTTAGGCTCAGAGTTCGTACTGCTCGACGATCCTGAGTCGGCAGAAGAACTACTGGTGCTGCTAGAGCTATCAGAGGAACTACCGTTCGCCCCGGTGGTGGGTTTGGAAGCAGAACTGGAACCAGATCCATAATCTGTGGTGTAGAAGCCTGAACCTTTGTAGATAACGGTCGGTGCCAATATCTGACGAGTTGACTCACTGCCGCAAGTTGGGCAATTAGCACCTGACTCGTCTGTGAACTTTTGGATTAATTCAAAAACGTGACCGTGGTCAGCGCACTTATATACGTAAGTTGGCATCTTTTGCGGGAGTAAGAACTACATGAAAACGCGAGTGCAAGAGCATTGGCGTGGATTTGAGTAACGAAGCTGTTGTCTAATTTTATACGAGAGAAGCAAGAATATACCGAGGAGTTAACATATCGGTAACGTGTTCGAACTCGTCCGGTGTGGATCTTCGATTGATTCCCGTCGTAACAACAGCAGAATCGATACCCGCATTATTAGCACCTGTGATGTCGGTTTCAAGCTGATCACCAATCATCACAACGTTGTTTGTACCAGCACGTTCGACGGCAGCAGTGAAGATAGGCGAGTATGGCTTGCCTAACTTCACTGCTATTAATGACTCGTGTGATCCGTGAAGTCGCTTCATGGCCTGCTCCAATAAATTTACGAACGCCGCTGCACCAAATCCGAATACTCCAGGGCCGTTCGGATAGATGAAATCTGGATTGGGTAGAACGAGTCGAACCGGGTGTTTTTCCTGAAATCTTCGACTGAATAGCGTAAGAAGCTTTTCTAAGGTCGATTCCCAGTCATGAGGACCGCTGTGACCAAGCACTACTACGTCCGGCTCGACATCGCCACCCAAGTTGACCAGCGTCGCACCAGCGGCTGTCGTGTAGTCCTTGACGTCCTGAGGTCCAAGGACTAACGTCGGTGCGCACTGAAGATCATTTTCACTGAAATAACCAGCGATCAATGAGCCCGAGTTGATAATTCGCTCCTTTGGGATATCTAACCCATTAGCGGCAAAGGTCATGACACGCGACTCAAGGGATACTGATGCATCGTTGGTGACGATAAAATAGTTGACGTCATCGCCGTTCATTCGACTCACAAGCTCAGCGGCTCCGGGTAAAGCATCCACTCCGTCTACTAGTACGCCAAACGAATCGAAGAATAGTCCGTCGTAGCGTTCTATCAGAGATGAAGCAGTGGTGGTGGTTGGAGTCGCCAATGTTTACTTAGTCGGAAGTGGCGAGGCTGAAGCCGTTTTTCCAGGCATTGTCAGCTTCTGCTAATGGGACTGAAATCGAGTCGCCGAACGACAGTGAGTCGCCACCAACCGTTCCGATGACGGTCATCGGCACGTTACTGAAGCCTGTGACAGCTTCAAGTTTTTTCAGGTTTTCCTGCGAGACACTTAGGAGGATTCTCGACTGTGATTCGCCGAACATTGCTGCATCCCAGCGGTCACCAGGTCCTTCAGTGATCGTGGCGCCGATACCACCAATGACCGCGCTCTCCGCTATCGCAATTGCAACTCCGCCATCAGATACATCGTGTGCAGAAGCTACAAGTCCACTAGCAATGGCTTCTCTGCAGGCGGCCTGAGTTCGAATTTCAAGCTCGAGATCAAGTTTTGGCTGACCTTCGACTTTGCGGTGGATAAAGTCTAGATATTCACTGCCAGCAAGCCCGTCGATGTCATCCCACACCGAGTCGGTACCCAGCAGGACAATCACATCACCTTTGGACTTAAACCCTGCAGTCGAGTGTTTTTCTACGTCTTCGAGCAATCCAAGTGACCCGATGATTGGGGTCGGGTATATATCTTTTCCTGCTGACTGGTTATACATGCTGGCATTTCCGCTAACGATCGGGATACCGAATGCTTCCGCTGCCCGGCTCATGCCGGCAATCGACTCGTTCAACTGGAATTGCACGTCGGGGGTTTCAGGGTTTCCGAAGTTGAGTCCATCAGTAAGCGCAACAGGCACAGCACCGGTCACTGACAGATTCCGACATGCTTCCGCGACTGCGATGGCTGTGCCGACTTCTGGGTCTAGATAGCAAATCCTGCCATTGCAATCAGTGGATAAGGCGATACCTCGCTTAGACCCTTTTAGGCGTAGTACCGCTGCATCACCACCCGGCTCAACCACGGTGTTCGTCTGTACGTGGTAGTCATACTGACGAAATATAGGGAAACGAGAAGCGATATTAGGCGCCGCCAGCATCTTCAAAAGAACACTGGCGGGTGACTCTGAAGGAACAGGAACTGCTGAAAGGTCGGCGTTTTGTAGAACCGTCAACCACTCTGGCTTCACGCTAATGAACTTGTATTCTGGAGCGTCTGTGAGAATAATGACCGGAGTCGAGGTTAGTTCAACTCCGTTATCGAAAATTCGTACATTTTCGCCCAACTCGAATTCACCAATAATCGTGGCATCGAGATCCCACTTCTCGAACAGGTCGAATACAGGACCTTCTTTTCCAGGTGTGACGGCGAGAAGCATTCGTTCTTGAGATTCCGAAAGCATGACCTCGTATGGAGTCATGCCTTCTTCACGGCGAGGCACTTCATCGATCAGCAGTTTTAGGCCCATACCTGAGCGCTCAGCCATCTCGATCGCGGCTGACGTGATCCCAGCTGCGCCACAATCTTGCAGTCCGACTACTCCAGGCAAATCTAATGCCTCAAGGCATGCCTCGATCAATACTTTCTCAAGGAAAGGGTTTCCAACCTGAACGGCTGACCGCATTTCGGCCTGATCTTCGAATGACCGTGATGCAAGGCCAGAAGCTCCATGTATACCGTCTCGCCCGGTGTCGGCACCGACTAACAAAAGCAAGTCGCCCGGTTCTTTGGCCGAAGCACTCGCCATTTTCCCATCCTCGATGAGGCCAATGCACATGGCGTTCACTAGTGGGTTGCCCTTGTAGGCGTCCGAGAAGAAAATTTCGCCGCCGACATCAGGAATCCCGATGCAGTTACCGTACGAAGATATTCCACCAATTACACCGTTCAGCAAGTAGCGGGTACGTGCGTTGTCGGGTTGACCGAATCGAAGAGAGTTGAGTAAGGCGATTGGTCGGGCACCCATCGCAAATATGTCTCGAATAATCCCGCCGACACCTGTGGCCGCTCCTTCGAACGGCTCAATCGCTGATGGGTGGTTGTGTGACTCAATTTTGAATGCAACAGCAAGACCATCACCTAGGTCGATGACACCGGCATTCTCTGCTCCGGGAGCCACCAATAGACGCTTTGACGAAGACGGCAGGGTGCGAAGGAGCGCTTTCGTGTGCTTGTATCCGCAGTGCTCGGACCATAATGCACCGAATAAACCAAGCTCAAGCGGTTCTGGCTCTCTGCCTAATCGTTCGACAATCGCTTCGTATTCAGATCGACTAAGAGCGATTTCGTCGAGTGTTTCCTTGCTTACCGTCATGTGGTTGATTCGTCCCGTTCGCTGAGTTGCTTTGGATAATATCTGGAGTAGCGGCTACGCAAATGAGCTGACGATGTTTTCGATCATCGAGTTGAAAATTATGTTTCCATCGTCTCCGCCGATAAGTTTTTCGCTGGCTTTCTCTGGGTGAGGCATCATACCCATAACGTTGCCACGGTCGTTCACAATTCCGGCAATATTGTTGATCGACCCGTTGGGGTTGATCTCGGATGTCACGTTGCCTGCGGCGTCGGCATAACGGAAAACGACCTGCCCGTTACCTTCGAGTTGTTCAATCGTTGCTTCATCAGCCTGATAGTTGCCTTCACCATGTGACATGGGAATATGAAGCGTTTGACCATCTGCCGCTGCAGAGGTGAACATCGTCGAGGCATTTTCGACTTTGAGATCAGTCCAGATACAACGAAACTCAAGGTGGTCATTTCGCATGAGTACACCGGGAAGTAAGCCGGATTCACAGAGAACTTGGAAACCGTTGCAGATCCCGAGTACCGGACCGCCACGATTAGCGAACTCACGTACCGCTTCCATCACAGGTGAGAATCGCGCGATCGCTCCACATCTGAGAAAGTCACCGTATGAGAATCCACCAGGTAACACAATTGCGTCGTATTGATCAAGTTGCCCATCTCCATGCCAGATGTACTCCGCATCCTGACCTAAGACACCATTCACTGCATAATGAGTGTCTTTTTCGCTCCAAGTACCTGGGAAGACAACGATTCCAAACTTCAACTTAATTGCTCCGTTGAGGCATTTGTGCCGAGAAATTCCTCGACTCTAGAGCCGAATATCTATTGTCACCTCTCCCGACCACAAAATCACGGTAATCGTTGGGATATTTGTTAACCTAATGTGAAATTTCACCAGATCTCACAAGCTTCATTCCTTCGGGTACGAGTTATAGGCTATGCGGCTTATTTCTCGACAAACAAAAACACCCCGGACAATTTACCGAGGTGTTATCACAATCGAACCGAGAACCAATTGATGTTCTCTGAATTCGATTACATTGCTTTTAGTGTCGCCTTGACGCTCTTGCGGTACTTCGCTGCAGCAGTTTTCTTGCGAACGATGCTTGGGGACTCGAAGTGCTGACGGCGCCGAGCCTCAGATATGATCGATTCCTGCTGTACACGCTTTGTGAAGCGTCGGAGAAAGCCTTCAAAGCTCTCACCTTCGTTGATTCGTAGTTCTACCAACGGTGATCCTAATTCGTAATTTGGGTAACGTGCAACACGTGACCAGAAAATATTCATCTGAAAAGCAGATGCGCTACTTTCAAGTATAGGTAGTAGCCCAGTGCAAGGTCAAACAGAAAATCTAATCGAATCTATTAATCGGGACGAGGTGTCTCGATTGATCCAATAATCATAAGCGCATTTTGGAGTCGCTCAACACACCGGTCTTGACCGATTGCCGACATCGTGTCGAATAACGGTGGGGCGAATGCCTTCCCTGTTATTGCAACACGAATCGGCGAGAAGAGTTGTCCCGGCTTCATCTCGATATTTTCAGCCAGTGCGCGATACTCGGCTTCGAGATGTTCAGGCTCGAAAGGCGATACGGACTTACAAAGTTTTAGAGCCGATTCAAGAGCTTGTTCTGTCATCGGTATGTCCATATTTCGACCGGGTAGGTCTTCGGCCTCTGGCTTCACATTGTCGGCGAAGAAGCAGTCTAAAGTTTCAGTGCCTTCGGTCAGTAACTTCAATCGCTCGTGAACGAGCGGTAGAAGACGTTTGAGGTATATGCGATCTATCGGTCGAGCAACTGAATCGGGAAGTCCGCCCTCGGCCTCTGCTCGCTCCATGAAAGGGAGTAACTCGGTCATAAGCGAATCTTCATCCATGTTGCGGATATATACACCGTTCATCCATTCGAGCTTTTCTACGTCGAAGATTGCCGGTGAATCGTTTATCCGGTCGATGCTGAACCGACGGATGATTTCTTCACGGGTCATAACTTCGGTGTCATCGCCGGGTGACCAACCAAGCAGGCAGATGAAATTGAACACAGCATCTACCAAGAACCCTTGGTCGCGATATTCAAGGGCAGAAGTGGCACCGTGCCGCTTACTGAGTTTAGTTTTGTCTTTTCCAAGAATAAGCGGCACGTGGACATAGGCTGGTGGCTCAATGCCAAGAGCTTGATGAATCAACAGATGTCGTGGCGTGCTTGATATCCATTCGTCTCCGCGTATCACGTGGGTCACACCCATCGCTCGATCGTCGAGAACGTGGGCTAGATGGTAGGTCGGCATGTGATCCGATTTCAATATTACGAAATCATCTAACTCTTTTAACTCAAACGTGATCTTGCCTCGAACGGCGTCGACGAACGAAACCGAACCATGGTCGGGTACCCTCAGGCGAATTGTGATCGGAAGCCCCTCTTTTCGAGACTCCTCGATTTCCTCAGGACTACGATGTCGACCTCGCCCGTCGTACCTTGGAGGCTGCTTAGCTGCGCGCTGTCGCTCCCGTAGCGCATGAAGTTGCTCCGGAGTTGTGTCATCGAAATAAGCGTGACCTGATTTAACGAGCTGTAATGCGGTGTCGACGTACGTTTGCTGACGCTCCGACTGTACGTATGGCGCGTGCGGTCCACCTTTTCTAGGACCTTCGTCAAATGTGAGTCCTAGCCATTCCAGAGATTCAAATATCGCCTTTTCGGCGTCGGCGTCGTATCGGGATCTATCAGTGTCTTCGATACGAACAATGAACTGACCGTTTGTCTGTTGGGCGAGTACCCAGCAGAAGAGGGCGGTACGAATGTTTCCGATGTGTGGGATGCCGGTTGGGCTAGGTGCGTAGCGAACACGAACAGGAGAGATTGGACTAGTCATAGAAAAACTTTAGCAGCGACTGGCAGCAGAAGAAATGAAACGTGGAGCACGACGGGTTATTTTAGGTATTTGAGCACCGATTGTAGATCGCCGGGCAGCTCGGACATGATCGAAATATGTTCGTTCGATATTGGGTGCTTGAACTCAAGCTTAGAGGCATGTAGAAATTGACGATTAAGATTAGGCAGATTTTTACGTCTCCCATAGGTTTGATCGCCTAGGACTGGGTGACCGATTGCATCCATGTGCACTCGTATTTGGTGCATTCGTCCGGTTTCGAGCCGAATTTCCAGAAAGGTGAAATCACCTAGTAGATAATCTACTCTGTAGTGAGTGCGCGACGGTCGACCATCTTCACTTATTGCCTGCCGAATACGGTTATGACGATCGCGCCCGATCGGCGCGTCGATCACGCCCTGAGGTGGCTTCGGGGTGCCATATACTAGCGCTGAGTAAATCCGGGTTATTTCCCTGTTACGAATCATTTCCGATAGACGCGTGTAGGCTCGCTCACTGAGAGCTATGACCATGAGACCGCTGGTGTCTCGATCGAGACGGTGTACGATGCCGGGACGATCAGCTTCCCCAATTCCTAGTATCAGCGGCCACCTGTAAACAGCCGCATTCACCAGAGTGTCGCTCACATGACCGGCGCCCGGGTGAACTGTCATACCAACCGGCTTGTCGATTACTGCGATATCCACGTCCTCGTACACGACGTTCAGCTGAATATTAGTGGGAACGACCGTGTCGAGAACCGAGTTTTCAACTGTAGCAATCTGAACGGTTTGGCGTTCGCTGAGTTTGACCGAGACGCGAGAAATAACACGTCCATCGAGAGAAACTTCACCGGCTTTTATCGCCCGTTGAACGTTCGATCTAGACTGGGCATGTTCCCAGTTTTCTGTCAGGAACACATCTAGCCGTAGTCCAGACTGTTCGTCAGAAACTGTGAAATCAATCAATGTAAATCCAACAATCTATTCGGACGTATCTAGTGACGCGTTCGCGTCGGAACTGATGATCGGCTCTGCTGGTTGTTCCTCAGAATCCTCGCGTCGCTTCGAACCTTCGTCGAGGAACCAGAAGTAATAAATCATCAAACCGATCCCTATGACGATAGACGAATCGGCGATGTTGAACACAGGCCAAGGGCCGACGTCGAAGAAATCTGTCACATGCCCCAATCGTATTCGGTCAACAATATTCCCAATCGCTCCGCCAAATTGGAGTCCAAATGCGATCCGAAGCACCCATGGAGGATTGTCTATTGACCTGTAGATCCACCCCAGTACGGCGACGGCACCAAGTGAAACCCACGTAAGAATGTCCCCTTGTCCCTGAAATAACGAGAAGGCTGTGCCGGTATTCCATGCGTGAGTGAAGCGAAAGAAACCTGACGTAGGCCACGACTCGCCAACTGCCAGATTTTCGACTACTGTCCACTTCGTTAGCTGGTCGAGAATCAACGCAGCTAACATGATGATCCACGGAAGTGGATCTGCCAGTTTCGATCGACGTTTCACGGCTGATTTGCTGGATTTGTCGGTGGACACGATTGTCATTCTGTATTGTTCATGGTTGCATCCGAACGGTATTCCTATATTGGAATTCGATTTCAAGTATACGTTCGGACCGTATGCGTGTAGCCGTCTTGCAGATAGAATCTGCGGGCGATATCAATATCAGAGTAAGCACTATTTTATGGTGGAGAACCATCGACATGATACGAGTTGACCTGCGGAGTGACACTGTCACACACCCAAGCCCTGAGATGCGAAAGGCTATGTACGAGGCCGAACTCGGCGACGACGTTTACGGAGATGACCCCACAGTCAACGAGCTGCAGCAACGCGCTGCGGACATGCTCGGAAAAGAAGCGGGTCTGTTCGTTTCCTCAGGTACTCAAGGCAACTTGGTGGCGGTACTTGCGCAGGCACAGCGTGGTGATGAAGTGCTTGTTGGTGATCAGTGCCACATCATGAACAGCGAAGCCGGGGGCACAATGGTGCTGGGCAGTGTTGTGCTGTATCCAATCAAGACCGACCAGTTTGGCTTTCTAGAACCTGATCTCATTCAAGCGGCTGTGAAGCCTCGAGATTATCACAAAGCTCCAACTCGCCTGTTGACAATCGAGAACACCCACAACGCTTCAAGCGGTCGAGCGTTGAATTCAGATCAGATGAAGGCGATGGCAGATTCCGGGCATCAAAAAGGCTTGAATGTGCATCTCGACGGGGCGCGGATTTTCAACGCTGCTGTAGCACTTGGTGTTCCAGCTTCGGATTTGACTAAACACGTCGATACGGCAACATTCTGTCTCTCAAAGGGACTTGCGTGCCCGATTGGATCGATTGTCGTGGGTTCAAAAGATTTCGTTCAGGAAGCTGATCGATGGCGCAAGATGCTCGGATCGGGCATGCGACAGGTCGGAATCGTTGCTGCCGCCGGTTTGGTCGCACTCGACTCGATGATCGATCGATTGCAGGAAGATCATGATCATGCACGGCATATTGCATCGCGTATGACCGAGATTAAGGGAATATCGGTCGATCCGGAACACATCCAAACAAATATTATCCGGTTTGGAGTTCCAACGCACACGGGCAACGAAATTGCCGCCAGACTCAAAGAAGAGGGCGTATATATCAATGGTGGTGATTCGGATCTTCGCATCGTGACTCATTACGGCGTGTCTGGAGATGACTATGAGTTCGCTATTTCAGCTCTCGATCGTGTGATGAAAGAAATTGCTTAACCGATCTACCCGCGTAAATATCTCTGGACTGGTTTTATGGCGTATGCGCTCGAAATAGAGGGCCTGACCAAACGTTTTGGCGACAAAACGGTGGTGAACGATATTTCGTTCACAGTCGATGAAGGCGAGGTTTTTGGCTTTCTAGGTCCGAACGGATCTGGTAAGACGACCACTATTCGGACAGCGCTTGGAATACTCCGGCAGGATGCTGGTGAAATCAGACTTCTCAATGGCTTGAGCGCGACCGATGCGATGCCACGGGTAGGGTATCTACCGGAGGAACGTGGATTACTTCGGAAAGAGAAAGTTTCGAACATTCTTCGGTACTTGGGCCGTCTCCGAGGATTATCGAAGACGGACGCGTTGGACCGAGGACTGGAACTACTTCATCGAGTCGGTCTCTATGAGCACAGGGACAAGAAAGTCGAGGGGCTTTCACGCGGGATGACTCAACTGGTTCAGTTCGTAGCTTCTCTTATTCATCAACCTGATCTAATTATTCTCGATGAGCCATTTTCAGGTCTCGACCCACTCAATGTTCAGTTGATGAAAGAGATGTTAGCTATTGAACAGAACCGTGGTGCGACAGTGATTTTTAGCACGCACGTGCTCTCTGATGTTGAAGAAATGAGTGAACGTGTCGCTTTGATCGCCGATAGTCGCCTGATTTTGTTTGGCGACCTGCATGAAATTCGCGTGGCACGCGGGGCTAACTCTGTGTTGGTCGAGGCGACATCGCACCCTAGATTCCTACCAGGAGCTCAGCATCAAGCTGGTAGAGGGGGACAAACTGAATACCGGCTGAGTGATCAGCTCACCCCGGAAATGATCTTGAACGCCTATGCCTCAGAGGGAATTGTGCTGTCAAGATTCGAGCAAGTGTTGCCGTCTTTGAACGATATTTTCATTGAGGAGGTAAGCAATGCTCGGCAACACCGCTGATGCACGAATCATCTTTGAAGAAGAGTTCAATCGTCAGATCAGGCGCACGGGTTGGCGAGTGTTTACGGTCGGCGTTCCGCTCCTGATGTTGATAGTCGCGTTCGTTGTGCCAGTCATAACAGACACGTTTTCCGATGGCGGCGGCAGTGGCGTTGGCGAAACAGTTGGCTTCATTGACCATTCAGGTGTGACCGATTCGCTTGAATCGTTTCCCGGCTTGATTCGCTTGAGCGGACTGGACATAGGAACGCAAGCTCTGGTCGATGGCGAAATAAAGGCATTATTCGTAATCCCTGCTGATTACGTAGCTGCTGGCCGCGTTGATTGGTATCGCCAAGGATCGGGCCTAGCATCCGAAGACAACACTGGGGACGCGTTCCTTAACGTACTCCGTATCGCAGTCATTGATGATTTCCTGTCAGATGAACTTGTTGCCCGTGTGATCTCACCGGCTTCCTACACGTTGTTCAAGGTTGATGACCTCGGTCGACCAGATTCTTCAGGGTCCTTACAAGATGAAATAGCTAGAGCGGCTCCTGCCTTTGTATTCGCTATGTTGTTGTTGTTTTCGATTTTCGTAGGTTCAGGTTCTCTGCTGCAAAGTGTCACTGAAGAGAAAGAAAACCGGATGGTCGAGATGCTAATTACCTCGACTTCACCAATGTCCATAATGCTCGGAAAAATACTCGGACTTGGAGCCGCAGGCTTGCTTCAAATACTAATATGGCTTGTTGCCGCTTCTATTTCCGTGCCACAGATTAGTGACCAGTTTTCTGGACTATCTTCGCTTTCTCTCGAAGTAGATTTGATCGTTTTATTGATCGCATTCTATTTTGCGGGGTACTTCGTATTTGCAGCGCTCATGGCGTCCATAGGTGCCGCATCTACGAGCGTCCGTGAAGCGAGTCAGATATCGGCGATCGTGATGGTTCCGGCAATTATTCCCATTTATACATCGGCGTTAATAATTCCCAACCCTGATGGTGTACTCGCCCGAGTGTTGACATTTATCCCTCTGACATCTCCGACCGCGTCGATGATGAGAATCGCCGGTGGAACTGAAGCCTTGTACGAGATCATATTGGGATTACTCGTTACCGCACTGTCTGGTGTGTTCTTGCTTTGGTTGAGTGCCCGTGTTTTCAGAGCAGGAATACTTCTGTACGGACAGCGGATGAGTCTTCGATCTGTATGGGGAGCCCTTCGACAAGCTGGTTAGTTAGGTCTGTTCGTCTGACGATCTTCCATAGCGCTCGCCCCACCAATTAATTAGTCGTTCTCGTATGGCCTGTTCCGATCCGAGATTGCCTGGTTCATAGAAGCGTTCGTTTTTTATCGCCTTCGGTAGGTTGTCGGACTGCGAGAAGTGCCCCGGTTTATCGTGAGGGTACTCATAACCATCACCGTGACCGAGTTCTTTCATTAGACGGGTCGGTGCATTGCGCAAATGGCGTGGAACCGGTTCGTCACGTGAACCCCGAACGAACTCCAAGGCCTTGTCTATTGCTTTGTATGCGGAGTTCGATTTTGGGGCTGTTGCGAGATAAATCGTCGCTTCTGCAAGTGGGATCCTACCTTCCGGCATACCGACAAAACTGACCGCTTGTTGGGCTGCCATCGCAACAGCAAGGCCGTTGGGATTGGCGAGTCCGATATCTTCAGCTGCGGAAATGACGAGCCTCCGGGCGATGAACACTGGGTCCTCGCCAGCATCGATCATTCGCGCCAAGTAGTACAGGGCTGCGTCTGGATCTGACGCGCGAATGGTCTTTATGAAAGCAGAAATCGTATCGTAGTGCATATCGCCGAGGCGGTCGTAGCGTGACTGACGTTGCATCGATTCTTCCATAATTTCGACTTCGATTACAACCTTTCCAGATTTATCCCGTTCCGTCGATTCGGCTGCCAACTCGAGAGTGTTCAGAGCCGATCTGGCATCACCATTCGCCACTCGGAGCAGGAAGTGCATCGCTTCATCGGAGAGCGAAACGCCATCTCGACCAAGTCCGTGGTCTTCGTTAGTCATCGCCCGTTCAACGATCTCGGTGATGTCTTCATCGTGTAGAGGTTCTAGGGTGTAAACCCGGGTCCGCGATAACAGCGGCGATATCACCTCGAACGATGGGTTTTCGGTGGTCGCACCAATCAGGGTGACTGTTCCGTCTTCGACGTGAGGGAGGAGGGCGTCTTGTTGCGACTTGGAAAATCGATGAATTTCGTCAATGAACAGGATCGTTTTACGCCCTGTTTGACCGAGACGGTCGTTCGCTTGCGCCATGACTTCACGAACATCTTTCACACCGGAACTAACAGCGCTTAATTGCTCAAATTGAGAGTTTGTTTCTCCAGCTACGAGGCGTGCGAGGGTCGTCTTCCCACTTCCGGGCGGTCCCCATAGAATCATTGAAGGAAGTCGATCTTGAGCTATCGCTTGGCGAAGCACTTTCCCCGGCGCCAAGATGTGCTTTTGTCCAACATATTCGTCGAGATTGCGGGGTCGCATACGAGTTGCCAGTGGTGCTATGCGATCTTGAATTTCTTGTTTTCGACGGTCAAAAAGCGTCATATATATCTTCTAGTTGTTCTTCGGACTCCCCAGATGGTAGTACCAGCCCAAACGAATATATGACAGATTACGCCATCAATTCGTCTCCATGTCATAACGTGGGCAATCACCAGTTGTCGAGGTTTAACAACATCACTTCCGAGGAAGTGCCTTCGGTACAATCTCGTTGTTGGCGCGGCGATTAAACGCTTTGTGTCCTCCATAGTTCAACTCGGCTATTGTTACTCCGTCACCTCCGTCGCCTTGAGGGGCAGCATAATGGCGTACAACCAAGTCGCTTTTCGTAAGAATTTCGCGGGCTAGTTGTTTGAGTACCCCTGTGCCGTGGCCATGATTGATCTTGGCGATGTGTAGTCTCACGTTGTGACAACGCTGCAGATGAATCTTGATCATCGTATCCGCTTCAACAGCCCTCATTCCATGGAGATCAATCTCGATATCAACGAGATCCATCCCGTTAGATTCGCTCGAAGACCAGCCTTGTTCATCGAACGGTTTCGGACGTCTACGTCGTTTAGGGCTCATTTAGATGATTGTGCGACTGCGAATTTGATCGCCTCAATAACCGCATCATCTTGGCTGACCAATACAGTGCGAGGATCGAGCAGCACGCGATCGTTTTCAATACGAGCCACCACCACGATCGGTGCCTGACGTAGATACTCAGCAAAACGGTCTACGCTACCAATGGGTTCGATTGTCAAAACAAAGGTAGGCAGAGTTTGCCCCGGCAGGGAACCGCCACCAATGGCGGATCTGGCACGTTCTACTTGACCAATACCTGCTTCTCTGCGCCAAAGCTCGGCTCGATGTGCGATCGAGGATTCACTCATCGATATCATGTTCCAGACTGGAATTTCTTCCTCGTGCGCACCTCTCAAATATGAGATTAAAGTGGCAGCGATCGCGGAAAGAGTTATTTTGTCTATGCGCACAGCGCGAGCAAGCGGGTGTTTCGAGACCAGGTCGATCCATTTCTTCTGGCCGGCGATTAACCCCGCCTGTGGACCGCCCAGAAGTTTGTCTCCAGAGAAAAGTGTCAGCGCAGCTCCGTCAGAAACCGAACTTTGTGCCTGAGGTTCCTGATCAAGTCCATACTTGCGAGTATCGATTAGGCAGCCCGAGCCGAGATCGTTGATCACCGGAACGTTGTGTCGTTTTCCGATCTCGACTAGGTCGGCAAGGCCTGGAACATGAGTGAATCCCTCGACCACAAAATTACTTGGGTGAACTTTCAGAATCGCCACTGTATTTGGCGTGATAGCGGCCTCGTAATCTGAGACATATGTCCGATTGGTCGTGCCGACTTCCACAAGAGTTGCGCCGGATTGGCGCATCACATCGGGGATTCTGAATCCGCCACCGATTTCTACTGCCTCACCACGTGAAACGATGACCTCTTTGTTGGTTGAATTGGCGCTGGTTATTGCGGCGAGTGTTAACAACACCGCAGATGCATTGTTGTTGACCGCTATCCCTGCCTCTGCGCCACAAACTTGTGAAATGAGTTCAGATATATGGGCATTTCGTGATCCGCGTTTTCCTGAACTTAGATCAAACTCGAGATCAGAGTAGGCGGATGCCGATGCTGCTGCTGCGGCGGCCACACCGGCATTCAACGGTGCACGTCCGAGGTTAGTATGCAATACAACTCCGGTGGCATTGACAACCGGTTTAGGCCAATCACCCCAAGAGCTATCTGCTCTAGCAACGATCTCTGAGATCATCGTATCGGTAGTCGGGGCATTGCCGGTATTTTTGACTGTCTCTCGAGCTTTTTCCAGCACTTCCCGTGCCACAATCATCACGGCATCATGGGAAAAATCCCGTACAAGTGCAGTTACTTCTTCGGATTGAAGAAGCGAGTCGACCGACGGAAGTGATCGATATGAAGACTCTGTCAAACGGACTCTCCTGATGGGCTAGGCAATTACGGTGCGTTGAGCAGGTATTCGATTAGTTGGCGTCTCAAAAATTCCTTGAACAATTGATACTACAAAAGTTTACTACCTCCGAACTCAAATCTAGTTGAAAAAAATACAGCGATAATGGTCACGCGGGCGTAAGATTACTCGGTTCGCCACTTTCACTACCGGTACTACTGGGAGCATGAGTGTTAGTCATCGGCCTTACCGGCGGTATTGGTACCGGAAAAACCGAAGTTGCACACGTTCTTCAAGAACTGGGTGTAGTGGTGATCGAAGCTGACAAAATTGCCCATCAATCATATGGGCCTGGAACTGAGGCTCACACGGCGATAGTCAATCGTTTCGGAAGTGATGTATTGGACGATACCGGTGCTATTGATCGGTCTCTACTAGGGAAAATCGTTTTTTCTAACGTCTCTCATCGGAAAGAACTTGAAGCGATTGTTTGGCCGGCTGCGAGAAATTGGGTTACAGCTCTTTTGGTAGAAGAGGAGAAACGCGGAACTAGAAACGTTGTGATCGAGGTCCCGAAGCTGTTCGAAGCTGGCTGGGATGAAATAGTCGACATTATTTGGACCGTTGAATCGCCTCAAGGCATGATTGGTCGACGAGTCGGACAGCGATCAGGAATGAGTGAGCTAGACACGGAAGCCAGAGTTGCAGCACAAATGCCGCGGCAAAAACGTGTCGAAAAGGCTGACACTGTGATCGAAAACGATGCAACGCTCGAAGATTTGCGTAGTCAGATATTGAAGCTCTGGGAATCGATCCCAGATAAACCGGACGTGAATCCGAAATAATTCACCATCAAAATGGTGAGGAAATGCCTTCAAGGCGTGAGTAGTAATGGCCACAGAACAAAAATTCAACGAACGGAACATCGAAGAATACTTCGTATCGGATGAGCCGTTTTACATCCCAACTTCTGACGAGATCGATATTTTTGAAGCGGCCTACCGCCAGCGAGTGCCGATCCTCTTGAAAGGCCCAACGGGAACAGGTAAAACTCGTTTCGTTGAGCACATGGCATGGCGCCTAAGCGAAGGTCTTACAGCACGTAACCCAGGCGACAAAGCTCTTAATGGCAAGGGCGAGAAACTTCCACTTATTACTGTCGCATGTCACGAAGACCTGACAGCCAGTGACCTTGTGGGGCGATATCTGCTGGATGCTGATGGTACACGCTGGATCGACGGTCCACTTACTCGTGCTGTAAAATTTGGTGGAATTTGCTACCTCGACGAAATTGTTGAGGCACGAAAAGACACCACGGTCATCATCCACCCTCTTACCGACCACCGTCGCACGCTCACCATCGACAAGCTCGGGTCAACAATCGATGCTGCCGATGGTTTTTTGTTGGTTGTCTCATACAACCCTGGATACCAGAACGCCCTTAAGGATTTGAAGCACAGCACGCGCCAGCGCTTTGTTGCGCTCGAATTCGATTTCCCCGATGAGGAGCGTGAAGCGCAGATCATCGCACACGAATCGGGATGTGATTCCGAAACTGCGGCAAGGTTGGCACGACTGGGTCTAAAAATTCGGAACTTACGGGAGCATGGCCTCGAAGAAGGTGCTAGCACTCGAATGCTTATTTATGCAGGTCGCCTTATCAAAGAAGGCGTATCGCAACGACGAGCATGTCAGGTGTCTGTAACGTGGGGTATCACTGACGATCCTCAGGTTCAACGCAGCATCGACGAGGTTGTAACTTCGATCTTCGCGTGAACACTTCCAAGCTTACGATCGACCAGATCGAAACTACCCTGAGGTCATACTCAGGACAAAACCATGAAGCACAGGGTAGTAGTGTCCCCGCGGCCGTAAGTGTTTTGTTCAATGTTACGAACGGCGAGCCGTGCGTGTTGATGATCAAGCGGGCGGAAACGCTTCGGCACCACAGCGGACAATGGGCATTTCCGGGCGGGAGGATCGAAAAATCTGATGACTCTCCAGCGCATGCAGCTCTACGAGAGACAGACGAAGAGCTTGGAATTAAATCGGGCGACATTGAGATCTGGTGCCAGATGCCACCGGTCGATACATCTACCGGTTTTGAAGTTTGGCCATACGCTGGCCGGGTGACCGATGGTGTCAACTTGACACCAGAAGATGCAGAGGTTGCTGATGTTGTTAGTGTGCCGGTGCGGGTGTTCATTGATGACATTTCGAACCGAACCATCACCATCATCCGCAATAGCTCCACACGGAAACTGAATGCATACGCTTATGAAGATCGCATCATCTGGGGTACATCCGCCCAAATAATTGCGAACACTATCGAAATAATTATGAACTCAGCGTGACAGAGTTTGAAAAAGGGCAAGACCAGATTTGACGAGTTCTGACGACCCAAAACAAGACGCAGTTAAGAAGACGAGGAAGGAACTAGAGCAGTTCCCCGCTCCGGTGCTTGAACGCTATGAAATTGCTCTTGAAAAGCTCACTGGTCGCCTAGCCGACGAAACATGTCAGCTTTGGGCGCACGAAGGTCTAGAGATTGCTCGTAAGACGGTCAGGTCATGGGAGGCTGCTGCGGAGTTTTTCGATGCTTCTGTCGATGTTCAACGTCAACTTCCGTCAGGACAGTTTCTCAAATGGGCAAAAACCGGGACTTCACTTTGTGAAGATTCCCCGTCTCTAGCTGTAGCCTTTTTCAACTCGTCTCCAAGAGCGATGCTTCGACTTCGCCCCCGCTATATCGATGACTGGGCTAACGTTTGTCGTGCGTTGTACCGTGGTACGTGGAAATCCTCTGCACTGGCTTGCAGATTATTCGAGGCAACTCCTGATCTTCTAGAAACACTGTCATTTGAAGAGTTCTGTCACTTCGGTGAGTTCCTAGAGATACTCTCTCGTCGTTCCTATGATCAAGCTGGAGATGCGCTCGCTGCCGGTAGCATATTGTTTCCGAAAATCACTGGCGACGTAGACCGATTTATCAACCTTGCTCAGATCGTTGCTGAGAAATCATGGCGCGAAACGGCTGTGCTGTTCGACTCCGCCACTGCAGCCTTGGTCGAACTCGGTACACCCCACCGAGCTCCGCTTATCTCACTTGCCCGTCGGCTCGTGATTACGGGGGTCAGTGACGCCGCACGTGTGCTTCGGGACGGAGCAAATACGGTCAATCGCGTTCCAGCAGATAATAGAGATCGCCTATTAGAAATGACTGACAGCATCGCAGCCGTTTCGGCGCCATCTGCGCCAGAGTTTCTGAAGATCGTTCCCGAGATTCTCGAGCGTGTCACGTTCGATCAGATGGGGCAGTGGCAGGCTGAAGGTATTAAAACTGCCCGTGAGAGCGAAGAAGCGGCTGTTGCGTATTTCAAACTTGAGTCGCCCAGTTCGCAGGAGATGCTCGATTCTCTTTCATCTTCGATCGAGCTGTCGAGAGTTCGCGACGTTATCCAAATGTACAGCCTTGCTCTTACGGGACGCTCCATTGACGTTCAGGCAGCAGCGCAACTCACCGAAAAAAACATTGGTTGGTTTCAAGGTGAATTGCCGACCACTGAAGGTACAACTATATACATGCCGTCGGTGATTAACCGGTATACAACTAAAGAAGAAAACTTTGGTTTCTTCAAAGTAATTTCTACTCACCAAATCGGACATATCGAGTTCGGATCGTTCGCGTTCGACTTCAATATTCCGTCGAACTTGTTCGGTGATCTCCGTCCTCGCCTCCCAGGCGCATCTGAGCTAAAGGCGTCAAAAAAAGCAGAAGAAGCATCCCGAAATAAGACCGCTAAAAAACCGAGTGTGGTTATTTTCGGACATGAAGCTCCTGTGGAACGGGAGCCGGTAACTACAGAGCCTGCCGCAGAAATTAAACCCCCTGTATTCTTGACCGACATGAGCAGGTTTTTCGATTTGTTCAAAGAACGTCGATTGGCTCTCGATGCCTTCACAGTGCTTGAAAGCTCACGAGTTGACGGCTCCATTGCTGACCTGTATCCGGGCATCATGACGATGTACACAATGGTTCGTGAGGCCTCTCTCGATTCACGTCCTGACGTTACTGAACTGCCAGCTCGTGAGGCGATGATTGAATTCATGATCCGAGTAAGTTTGGGTCAGGTTGATGAAATGCTCGTGCCGTCTCAGCATATCGAGGCTGCACTAAAACTCCGCAAGCTCATTCGGCAGGTTACAAACGTCGAAGCTATAGTCGAAGACGCTGCTGAAGCTACTATCCGTGCTTATTCGATTCTTATCGAAATCAAAAATGAGGAACTCGACGACGACGAGTTCGAACAGCTGGAACCGGAAGATGAGGGAAACTCTGGTGATGACGATGACGTTGTGGACCATGAGCAGGTTATCCAGCAGTTTATGGGGCAGTACTCACCAGACGGCGAAGGTGACTCCCAAGAGGAAGGATCCGACGATCAGGAATTCGAAAATGAAGGCGAAGATGACTACACCTCGCCTCAAGATGTCGACTACCGAGGCGAATTCAAACCTGAACTCTCCCAATTGCTTTCCCAGATGCAAATGATGGAAAATGGCGAGATGTCAGAGGGTGGTGAGATGCAACAGATCACTCAAGAGCAACTCGAAGAGATGATGAAAAACGCCCCGGAAATGGAAATGGAGCAGACCGAAGGCGAAGAAGGTGGCGATCAGCAGGTTTCTGAGATGATCGAAAACCTGATGAAAGAACTGCAAAAACGCGATCCAGAGAACCAGCAATTCCAACCGGGACCATCTCAACACGTCGATGAAGATGGTGGTCCGCTTACCGCTACTGAACCCGATACTTACACCTACCCCGAGTGGGATTTCAGGGCGAATGAATACAAGCCAAATTGGTGCATGGTACATGAGAAGATAATGGCCGATGGTGAGCCCAATTTCTTCCGAGAAACGCTAGCGGACAATCAGGGATTAGTTGCACAAATCAAACGACAGTTTGAGCTGGTCATTCCTGAGATGTACCGCAAACAAAAGCGACTTGAAGATGGTGAAGAGTATGATCTCGACGCCGTTCTTGAAGCACTGATAGACCTCCGTGTTGGTGTATCACCTGACGAGAAGCTTTACTGGCGCAGGAACAAGAACGAACGGTCTGTGGCGGTTGCATTTCTTCTAGATCTCTCTGCGTCGACTGCAGAGGCTATCGACGAGGCTAAGAAGCCGTCTGACGATTGGGGAGCGCCTGATGACCCCGTCGAATACATGGTCTGGTTGCGATCACGTCGCTCTGAAGGACTTCGCCGTACTTACAAACGTATCGTCGACGTTGAAAAGGAAGGAATTACCCTTCTGGTCAACTCACTAGAGGCGCTTGGGGATATGTACGGAATATACGGTTTCTCGGGTTATGGGCGTGAGAACGTAGAGTTCTACACGATCAAAGACCTAGACGAAAAATTCAGTGACATTGTGCCACGAAGGATCGATAGAATCGCTCCGCTTCATGCCACCCGCATGGGGCCGGCGATCCGTCACGCAACAGCGAAGCTGGCTGAGGCTGAAGCACGCTCACGATTCCTGTTCCTGATTTCAGATGGTCGTCCGCAAGATCGTGGTTACTCCCGAGAAGGTGTTGAGAAGGAATACGCTGTACACGATACCCGTCAATCCCTTATTGAAGCTCGGGACCTGGGAATCACCCCATTCTGTCTGACGGTCGATAAGGCTGGCCACGATTATATGAAGACTATGATGGAAGATTTCAGTTATGAAGTGCTATCCGACATCAATCTTCTTCCAAAACGCCTACCTCAGTTGTACCGTAATTTGACGACTTAATTCACCTGCAACGCAGCTTATCTGAGGGTGTTCAACGTCGCTGCGACAACAGTAAACTTCTGGGAAGGTTGTGTTGGCTTCTAGCCGTTATCGGCAAGGAGGTCGCCGTAGAACAGTTCAAGCACTCGATCAGCCCATTCGGAATCGATCGTGATGACATCTGACGTTTCGTTTGCCACCGCGTAGCGAGAAGCACCGTCGTCAGTAAGATCTCCAAACGTCATAGTCAGTCGAGTTACCTCGGTGACATTTGTGTCTAGATTACGGTTTTCGACTCGAACAGCAATGTATGGTGATTCGAGAACGGTTCCGTACGGTTCGAAATCAATATCCTCTCCAAGACCAAGGGCAACGGCTCCACCGATCTGCGGATTACCGAAGTATTCGAGTTCCCTCATGATCGCTTTGCCATCAGCCATCTGCTGACCCGTACAAGGATCAGTAGCTAAGGGAATGTCGCATACATACCACTGGTCTGCATCTCGGTCGTAGCCATAAGCTCGTAAAACCTCGTTTTTGTCGAACAGGATTAATTCGCGAGGCTGACCATTCAACGAAAAATACCATTCAGGATACGGTGGCTCGTCTACTAGACGTTCAAGAACCTTGCCCCATGAGGCATCAACAAGCACTAGCTGAGGGTAATCCTTGATTCTTGCGTAGTTATTTTGACCATCAGGGGTGAGGTCGCCAAGAACGAGAGTAACAACGGAGTCGTCACGCAACGTGATCGAAAACTCCGCTGTTGGGTCGTCAAGCCCATAAAGTGTAAGATCGTCGATTTCAGGAGCGAGAATACGTTGAGTTCGCGGTCCGCCAAGCAATTGAGTGATACCACCCCAACGGAACAGATCGGCAGGAATATTCTCTAACTCATCGAAGTACCAGCGTCGGCTTTCCTCTCGAAGAGACCAACTTGAAACGCTATCGCCGGTGTCAATACTGATATTGCGCAAATCTTCCGGAGCAAGAGTGTAGAAGAATGGCGGCTCGGGTTCTGCGAATTCTTCAGTAGCGTTCGTAATGAACCACGTGGCACCGATTGCTACGTAAGAGAAAATTGTTATTAGAACAAGCAGTAGACGCAGATTCATTGCTTAGCGCCTTCTCCACCATGTCCAGAACCCAAATAGGCTAATTAGCGATGGCATTAGTAACCAGCCCGACCATCTAACGAAGTCACGTTCGTTCTTTGTGAGGAACAATTGCCGATTCGCATCAACTTTTGCTCGAATAGAAATCAGTTCGAAATCCTGTGAAAGGAAGTTGATTGCGTTCACAAAAAGGTCAGAATTATTTGCCGATCCAAAGTAATTGTTGCTTGCAAAATCAGTGTCACCAACGACGATCATGTTCATCGTGACGAGTTCTTCACCGTCCGAGTAAACGCCACCCGCAATCTCACCGACCGCTTCAACAACCACGGCAATCGGGAGCGGCCCGGCAACTTCAGATTCGATATTAAACTCGAGTGTGTCAGGATCTGTTTCCGCCCAACTGCTGAGTGTGGTTGATGCGAGAATGCCCTGCCTGACGAGTGGTGTGTTGTCATCTACAAGCGGTATGGATTGAGGGTCGACAGACCACCCAAAGTGGGTCGTTCCGGGCATATACAGAACCTCGAATCCGTCGGTAACTGTATGCGGTGGAAGTTGGCCATTGCTCTTCTTCACCTGGATAAACGTAGGGCTCGGAGCAACGAAACTTGCAATATCTGCTGCTTCACCGTCTCCTATTGCGACAGCGTATCGTGACAAGAACTGCTTGAAGCTGTCAGGTGTGACATCAGGTTCGAATAAGAACAAGATGCTTCCGCCAGATCGAGCGTAGTTCAAAAGAGCTTGTTGGTCGATTGGTAGTAGCTCTTGGGTTGGTCCGGCAAAAACAATAGCGGCCGGAATTTCCTGTGGGTCACCGCCTGCCATTCGGGTACCAAGTTCCTGAAGCGTCTCGTTAAGAACAACATAGTTCTCACGATTTAGTGCACGTCCTGCAAGACCAACGCTCGTGATTGTCGATACGTCTGTAACGTCTCGCTCCGAATGACCCGTTATGAAAATAATTTTCTTTTGTGCTATTTGGTTTATTACCAATAACCCTGTGACAACCTGCTGCTCTGTGAATACATTAGGATTCACGTTCGGTTGACCACCCACGACTATTTCGGTTCGTCTACTTTCGACTCCTTCGATGGCCAGCGCAGGGAACTGTGTTACACCGAGAGCGGCTGCAACATTCGGGTTCAACTCAGGATCGACACGTTCGTAGGTGAGTTCGAAGTCGCCAGATCGACGTCGAAACTCACTAAGCATATCTTCCGTATCACGCCAAGCAGCCGAATTAGCTGCAGTATCCGTTGTGAAGAAAGCTGTAATTTTTACCGGCTCTTTCAGATTCTTGAGCGTGTTTACAACCTGTTCTTCAAGAAGAAACTGCTTCGTGGCGGTTGTGTCTATGCGTAGCCAACCTGCCGGGTTAGGTCGGTCGACCGACCAATGCAGCGTGAAGTTGACAGCCACCGCGATAGCCAAGAAAACGATGAATACGATTGCTGTGTTGAGTCCGTAACGCCCTCGACGGCCAAATATTGCCTGCCGAACAGTCGCCAATGAAATGATTGCGTCTATTGTTAGCAATCCGACTCCGACTCCAGCGACGATGAAGGCAGGACCTTCAAGTCCGCGGAGGAAAATCCATATCAGAACACCGAACACAACTGCTCCTACCCCAATGATGGCAAGAGCTTGCCTGATCGACTTTTTGTTGTTGTTCAGAGCGCGAAGAACTGAAGTCGTAGTTCGAACGGCATCGGGGGATGGTCGGCTATTTGGGCTATTTTGCTGATCGGTTGACATCTATTGGCCTAGCGCCATCGCCTTGCTTCCAACACAAGAACTGTGAGGAGCAAGAACACTGCTGTTATTGATGAGTAGTAGGCAATATCTGCCAGAGAGATAATGCCTCGTGCGAAATCTGCGAAGTGACCACCTTCGGCAACTCCGAAGCTGTCAAGGTCGAAAACTGAGAACGAAGCACCGAGTTGGAATGCATCTAGTACTTCAGATGCGATTCCGGAGAGACGGGCACTTACAAAATCGATAATCGTTAACGCTGTTAATATTCCGGATCCGACGACCAGTCCAACGATCTGGTTACTGCTTAGTGATGATGCGAAAAGTCCTACAGCAAGTGTTGCAGACGCATACATTACCAAACCGAGTAATCCACTTAGTAATGGACCAACGTCAGGGTCGCCGTATACAAATAGCACCACCACGAAATATAGCGAAAGTCCGATCATCACCAACGTCGTGACTAAAGCAGCCAAGTACTTGCCAATAACGATTTCAAATTCTCTCAGAGGCGAGGTCAAAAGCAACTCAAGGGTGCCAAGTTTTTGCTCTTCAGCAATGAGTCGCATGGTCAACGCAGGTGACATGAAAATCATGAAGAAAATGGCGCCCGCCAGGTAGCCGCGGATGCTTGCCACAGCGAAAGCATCAGAAACCGACGCTACGAAAAAGAAGCCTGTGATTGCCAAGAATGCCGCTGAAACAACATAGGCCATTGGCGAGGCGAAGTATGTGCGAATCTCTTTGATCGCTATTACGGATATAAAACGCAATTCCTATTCGCCTAAATTCTCTTCGGTTGTCAATTTGAGGAAGATTTCTTCGAGAGTCATCGGGAGCGGGGTCAGATTCGACAGCCCCCAACCATTCTCAATAACGGTCTTCGCAATAATTTCAGCAGCTTGGGCATTTGGTCGGGCATCGACGATGAACGGTAGATATTCTTCTCGTTCTGCTCGTTGAGTACTCGAAACTCGCTGGTCAGAACGGGCGTCAATAACGTCACCAATATCTCGCATCGCATTAATGAATGCCGGTGCTTCCGCACCTCGGACACTGACCTCGATGCGCTCTGCATGTTGAAGCTTTTCTGAAAGATCGCCGGGTTTGTCGTCAGCCACAATTCGACCGTCGTTTATGACGAGTACACGTTTACAAATTGCGCTGACCTCAGGAAGGATATGAGAGCTGAGCAGCATCGTGTGTTCTTCTCCCAAGTTGCTGATCAACTCGCGAGTCTCGACTACCTGAATCGGGTCTATTCCGATGGTCGGTTCGTCCATTACGAGCACGTCTGGTTCATGCAGGATTGCCTGGGCGATTCCTGTTCGCTGGCGGTAACCCTTGGAAAGTCTGCCAACAAGTGTGTCTTTGTATTCTCCAAGCCTCACCATGTCGATAACTTTTGGTAGTCGGTCTTTGACCCATGACGAATTCATTCCACGAATTTCCCCCATATACCTGAGGTAATCCGTAACAGTCATGTCCAAATACAGCGGAACTGTCTCTGGGAGATAACCAATGTGGCGGCGAACGTCGAGCGAATGGGAAACAACGTTGTAGCCATTTACGGTCACGTCACCGTCGGTCGGTGGAGTGAATCCTGTTACTACACGCATCGTTGTGGTCTTCCCAGCTCCGTTTGGACCGAGGAAACCAACGATTTCACCTTTGAGCACTTCGAATGAGATGTCGATTACGGCCGGATAAGGCCCGTAACTTTTCGACATGTGCTCAATTTTGATCAACTACTCACTCCGGTCTTCGGTTGAATGGCAGCATTCCGCGCCACAACGGAACTATTCTGCCAAAATTAAATGCCCCGTGGGGCTTCCGGCACATAAATACGAAACTTCTGCTCTCGCGGATTGCAAACCAAATTATCTTACCGATACGCAATAGCAACGGCTACACGGTTTCGTTGCCCTCTGCGGTTCATTAGCAAATAATTGAAATATGACAATGAGCAAAGATCGAATAAATTACCTTGACCACGCAGCTACTACTCCTGTGCGTGGCGAGGTGCTAGAAAAAATGCTTCCGTACTTCACTGAGAAGTTCGGTAATCCTTCCAGCCTTTATTCGATCGCTGGTGAAGCGAGGTACGGAGTCGACGAAGCCCGCGAGTTAACAGCAGCTGTTTTAAGTTCCCGTACTGGGGAAATAGTTTTCACTAGCGGTGGGTCGGAATCTAACAACCTCGCAATTAAGGGAACTACGGCTCTTATAGCTCCAGTCGGCGGTCACATCGTCACGACTGCCATCGAACACCACGCCGTTATTCACCCGGTCGAACAACTGGAAAAATTGGGGTACGCCGCTACCTATATCGGTGTCGATGCCCACGGAAAAGTCGATCCAGATGAGTTTGCCGCCGCCATCAAACAGGAAACATTCCTCGCAAGTGTGATGCTGGTAAATAACGAAGTCGGGACAATTCAAGATGTGGCTTTGATCGCAAACAAAACTAGAGAAGCGTCCAAACGAGTTGGTGGAAGCGTTCTGATTCACACCGATGCAGTACAAGCTGCAGGCAAGCTGTCACTGAACGTTGATGAACTTAATGTTGATCTGATGAGCTTGTCGGGGCACAAAATCTATGGCCCAAAGGGTGTTGGTGTTCTTTACGTAAGGCGCGGTGTCGAGCTCGAACCGCTGATCGCTGGTGGTGGGCAGGAGCGACAACGTCGATCCGGAACCGAAAACGTTGCTGGTATCGTCGGTTTCGGCGAGGCACTGACACTTGCAGAGAGTGAACGTCAAGGTTCTCGAGAACGAATGAGCTATCTTTCCGACCTATTGCTTTCGGGTATTGATGAACGAATTCCAAACGCATCTTTCAATGGAAATATTTCCTCACGTGTGCCGGAGATCATCAATTTCTCGTTTCCCGGCGTTGAAGGCGAACCGGTTCTCTTGGGGCTGGACTTTAAGGGCATAGCAGCGTCTAGTGGAAGTGCGTGTAGTTCTGCTTCTCTTGAACCATCCCATGTACTTCTGGCCATGGGAGTGAACCCGAAATTAGCGGTGGGTAGTTTGAGGATTTCGCTTGGACGCGAGACAACGGAAACGGATGTCGATGACGTACTTCAAGCACTAAAAAGTGTTTTGGATCAACTCGCCACATTCCCGTCGGCTCAGGGTTAAAAAGACTGATATTGCATTTTTTGAACCAAAAATTCGCTCAATTGCCGAGTCTTGGCAATAATTGATTCCCCTGAAATGAAAATCTTGTGCGGTGAGCCACTCGCATCGTGTATTCTCGCTTGTCGGTTCGAGGATAAACCCGAACAGTGGAGCAATAGATGACTGAAGAAAAACAAACCGAACAGGGCATAGCTGGAGAATCTCAAGTACCTGAGGAGATGGAGTCAGCGGTATTTGCGTTTGGCGACGACGCAACACAGAAATTTCCCGAACAGGTCACATCTGCGCTTGAGTACGCGGCTGCCAACCAGTACGAGTATGGACCACGTCTGAGAAATGCCGAGCTGCAGTGGAATGTGGTTTCTGCCGAGCGAATGGCGAACGATATCGTTCGTGTTCGTCTCGAATACACACCAACCACAGGGTTCCGCGGTGACCCCGGTTCGGAGTATATGGATATCGATTCTGACGGAGCGGTTCTAGCTCGACGCCAAGTCAGCATTCCTAGAGAAAGCAAACCGGTACTACTGATGGGTATTGCTGCGTTTTCGGTAATTTTGGCGATAGTCCTGGTAAGCCTCATGACGGTATTAAAGAGTGAAGGTGGGGATCCGCTTTACGTTGCAGGTCGGACTTTGTGGATTCGAGCCGAAGAGCCGAAACAGCAGCAGTACATTACCTACAGTGGCTCTGATGTTAGCGGTGTAGTCTATAACTGGGCGATGAAACCCGACGATGAAGCCAATAACGAACTCGCCTACGTGAAAGTGACGTTGATCAATCAGACATCAGGGACGGTCAACATGGTCGTGGACGAACGTGCGACGTTGTTGCTCGACGGAAAAAAAACGAGTTATCAGCCAATAAATACGATAGTTCGTGCCTACCCGGCTGAAAGCGCACCAAGATACAACGTACCCGACTTCGTGCCAATTTGGGGTTCCGTGAAGTTAGATGCCGGTGAACAGGTTGTTGGCATGATGGTTTTTGAATTGCCGCGTGGGAGTACGTTTAACGAACTTCGGTGGTTGGCTTCGGATTCTGCGACGATTAGGTATCAGTAGCCCCAAAGTTGGAACAAAACCTGCTCCTTTTTCACGCTAGAATCGGGGCACCATGTCAGCAATCTCAAACTCCACCTCTAACCCAGCTGTGACGGGTGATGAAACTGCACCTAAAAAAGCGAGCAAGAAAAGGGTCACATCAGGAAAAAAACTGTCACCAGGCAGACGACAGTTCCTAGAGTTCAAAGCAAAATATCCTGATTCATTGTTGCTCATCAGGATGGGCGACTTCTACGAAGCGTTTGACGATGATGCACACACGCTGTCAAATGTACTGGGTATTGCTCTTACCTCCCGGGAATCAGGAGCCGGTGGTAAGGCTCCCCTCGCTGGCATCCCATACCACGCACTCAACAACCATCTCGGAACGCTGGTAGGAGCCGGTCTGAAAATTGCGATCGCCGAGCAAACCAGTGACCCTGCGAAATCACGCGGGTTGGTTGAGCGAGCAGTCGTGCGGGTTGTAACTCCTGGAACCGTGATTGAGCCTGCGCTACTCGATCAAAGCACCAATAACTACCTTGCGGCAGCCGTCTGCGATGGTACACGAGCTGGACTTGCATACGTCGACATCTCCACCAGTGAATTCGTGACCGGGGAATTTTCAGCGAGCGATCTCAAAGACGAACTATTTCGCCTTTCTCCTACTGAGCTGATCGTTGATAGCATCGCTCTAAAAATCTGCCGTCTAGATCCAGATTCTGCGATAGTTGTCCGGCCGCTCGACGAAACTAGGCTTGACACTGCTCTGTCCACTGCTCGATTACTGGATCATTTCAAGGTGAAAACCCTTGAGTCGTTTGGCTGTGAAAACATGCCGCTTGCGATAATTGCAGCCTCCTCTGTTCTGGATTTCGTCGCAGATACTCAGTTCGGAACGATCCCGCAACTTACTTCGCTACGAACAGAGTCGATTAGCTCGTATATGAAACTGGATCAAAAGGCACTACGGGATCTCGAAGTGTTCAGTTCTCCGACCGGCAAGTCGAATGCGCCGACACTATACCGCACTATGAATTTCTCGAAATCAGCTATGGGTGCGCGAACTTTGAAATCGTGGCTTGCTCGGCCATTACTTGAGCCTGATGCTATTCAGCGAAGACAGGAGGTAATCGCCGCATTTATCGGTGATCAGAGCGCACTTTCTCGTGTTCAGGGATTCCTCAGTCAAGTGTCCGATCTCGAACGCCTTACCAATCGCGTGAGGACTAATACGGCGAACCCCCGTGATCTTGCATCACTTCGTACCGGTCTGACGGTCATACCTGAACTGATTGCAGCGCTGCCAGTGGATGTAACTCCTGGCGGGGCCGTGATCGGCAAGCTTCATTCTTCAATGGAAGCGGTCGAGTTGCTCGGTGCAGCGATTTCCGATAATCCTTCGATTTCAGTGGGTGAGGGCTCTGCAATACGACCGGGTTTTCATTCCGAACTAGACGAGCTTCGTTCACTGTCGGGCGACACTCGGTCGAGTATTGCTGCGCTGGAGAAGTATCATCGCGAGGCGACAGGAATTAAGAGTCTGAAAATTGGTTACAACCGGGTTTTCGGCTACTACATTGAGGTCACCAATAACAATGTTCATCTAGTTCCCGATTCATTCGAACGGCGGCAAACACTTGTAAATGGCGAACGATTCATAACCCCTGAACTAAAAGATCTTGAATCGAAAATTCTGAACGCCCGTGATCGAATCAGCGAACTTGAACGTGAGATATTTCGGCGAGTCTGTGGCGAGATCGCGGTGCATAGCGATCGCATCATGGAAACTGCGAAGGCAATCGGTGTGCTCGATGCGCTGGTGTCTTTGTCGCAAGCAGCGGCTGAGAACCGCTGGGTGTGTCCGTTGGTAGACGACGACACTGTCCTTGAAATAGATAATGGGCGTCATCCTGTTGTTGAATCTTCACTTGGGCCAGGACGGTTTGTTCCGAATAACCTCGAACTTTCCAACTCCACGCGCCAAGTTATGATCATCACAGGGCCAAACATGTCCGGTAAGTCGACATACATCCGCCAGGCGGCTGTTCTAGTTCTAATGGCACAGGTTGGAAGCTTCATACCGGCCACAAAGGCAAGAATTGGGGTAGTTGATAGGATATTCACGCGAGCAGGGCTCTCCGACGATATCTCAGGTGGGCAGTCGACTTTCATGGTAGAGATGGTCGAGACAGCGTCGATACTAAATCAAGCGACATACCGTTCTCTGGCTGTACTGGATGAGATCGGACGGGGTACTTCTACCTACGATGGGTTGGCAATTGCTAGATCAGTTGCTGAGCATATTCACAATTCCCCAAACCTTGGTTGCAAAACTTTATTCGCAACCCACTACCACGAGATGACTCAACTGGCGGATCAACTGCCACGCGCGCATAACTTGCGTGTCGCAGTCACAGAGGAAGCCGGGGAAGTAGTGTTCCTACATCATATTGTCCCCGGCGGAGCCGACAGGTCATATGGGGTTCACGTCGCCCGATTAGCTGGTATGCCTGGCGCTGTGATTAACAGGGCATGGGATTTACTAAACGAGTTAGAAAATGGAGCAAAATCAACATCTAACCCGGTCGGATATCAGCTGCACATGCTGATCGAAGAACAGCCGGGGAAAAACGAACTTCTCGAAGAGTTGAGAGAACTGGATGTCGCCAATATGACTCCGAGAGACGCCATCGACGCCTTATTCAGATTGCAGGAACAGGCGAACCGGCAGAGCGACTGATCTGGAGTGACTTCGTCGATTTTTCTGCGCAGTCCCGCTTGAATACGTTGTAGGATGCCCTGAACTTTAGTGTGCTCTCCCACGGATTAATCAAATTGATTCGGAGGTTTGAATGGAACTGGGCTTCTTCACAATGCCGTTGCACCCACCTGGTGCAAATATCGCCGACACCCTTGAGGCTGATCTCAAACAGTTGGTTTATCTTGATCAACTTGGCTACTCCGAGGCGTGGATCGGTGAGCATTACACGGCTGAGTGGGAGAACATTCCAGCCCCAGACTTGCTCATAGCGCAGGCACTGGGGATCACTTCTCAGATCCGGCTTGGAACTGGCGTGACATGCATGCCCAATCACGATCCATTTTCCATTGCACATCGAATTGCCCAGTTAGATCAGATGTCACGTGGTCGATTGATGTGGGGTGTTGGATCGGGCGGCTTTCCCGGCGACCTGCATGTTCATGGCTTCGATCCCCGAACTGGTGATAATCGGCAAATGACTCGAGAAGCCATTGAGTTGGTGCTACAGATCTGGCGGGACCCGAAACCGGGAAATTACAAGAGTAAGTGGTGGGATTTCAATATCCCTGAACCCGAAAATGATATTGCGTTGAGGGTACATATTAAGCCGTATCAAGACCCCCACCCTCCGATCGGAGTCGCTGGGGTGTCACCCAAGTCTGAGACCCTCACGATGGCGGGGGAGCGTGGCTGGCTTCCGATGAGTATCAACTTCGTTCCCGAACAGATGTTGCGCTCTCATTGGACTGCAGTTGAGGATGGGGCGGCAAAAGCAGGAAGAACAGCGGACCGTTCGAACTGGCGTATTGCTCGTGAAGTGATGGTCGCCGATTCGAGTGCGGAAGCCCGTAAACAGGCACTAAACGGTACATTGGCAAGAGATATGGAGGGGTACTTTCTGAAGTTGTTACCTCGATCCAAGATGATGGGACTCTTGAAAATCGACCCGAACATGCCTGACTCGGATGTCACTGTCGAATACCTCGTTGACAACATCTTCATAGTTGGTTCGCCCGGAGAGGTGACCGAGAAACTTTCCTCTCTTGAACAGTCGGTGGGGGGGTTTGGAACGCTGATGGCGATGGGCCACGAGTGGGAGCCAGAAGGATTCTGGAAGACATCGATGGGCCTGCTCATGGAGGAGGTAATGCCCAAGGTAGGAGCCTCCTGAGTCAGTTTTGTCGGTGCGGTTGATTAAATAATTTGTATAGTCGAGCATTACTGAATTAGTACTGCTCGGCAATGCATTTCGAAAAGTATCTGAGTTTAGTTTCATTGGTGAACGCCGATAGTGTGTGCTTCGCACTCACGGCCTAAGGAGTCAAACCTCCACGACTAATCGCCTAGGCTGCAGCACAATAGGAGGAATATGGAACCCGGACTCCTCGCAATCATCGGACTATTCGTCGGCGGCGCACTGAACGTAATCGTCGATCGTTCACCTCCTCACGACTACGTCGATGGAGTGACTGCGCAAGGTGCGCGACCTCGCTCGATCAAGTATTGGGAGTGGTTGCCGCTGATATCTGCCTTTGGAGCGATAAGACAAAGCAGGGTTCCGTACGCCAATCAATGGAGCCGATACCTCCTAGTCGAACTAAGCACTGCTGCCTTGTTCGGGCTTGCTTGGTATCGAATATCGGATCCAACTTGGCTATTCGCAGCTTGGCTGGTGCTGATCGCTGTACTAATCGCTCTGGCATTCATTGACTTCGAAACGACGTTTCTACCTGACGTACTCGTACTTCCAGTATTAACTATCGGACTCTTGACATCGTTTTTTATCCCGGGGCGGGAGTGGTGGCAGGGACTAGCTGGAGCTGCCGCTGGTTACGCAGTGTTCTACCCATTCGCTTGGGTTGGTGATCGCCTGAACCGCCCAATCATGGGTTGGGGTGACGTTAAGCTCTCAGCAGCTTTAGGGGCGATTTTGGGTGTGGCACCATTACTACTGGGTCTATATGTGGGGGTGTTGATCGGTGGATTTGTAGCGATATTCGTGTACATCGCTCGACTGTTCGGCTTCAATCGAGTACTAATACCATACGGGCCGTATCTTGTTGCCGGTGGCATCGTGTCGATGCTGTACTTCAGAATGATTGCAGATTGGATAACAACTCAGCTTTAGGGGTTCGCTATACATGGTGGAGATTGATCTGGTGCAGGTGGGTGTGCTCGCTACGAACTGCTATGCAGTGCATGCCGCTGGAGAGTCTGATTGTCTAGTTATCGATCCGGGCGGTGAATCAGAGAAAATTATCGAATTTCTAGATGGAAACGAGCTGATACCGAGTGTAATTATTTCCACTCATGCACATGCCGATCACACCGGAGCGGTTGCTCCACTGGTCGAACGCTATGGGAGCAAGTTCATGATAGGCGTAGGGGATGATGTGGCAGCCACTGAACAGCTGGATTGGCTGAAGAGCATGCTTGGCGACTTCACAGAACCTCCTACACCATCTCAGTCACTAAAGCACGGAGATACGTTGGCCATCACAGGCGTAGAGATAAAAGTTCTTTCAACTCCTGGGCATACACGCGGTAGCATCTCGATTTATATCGACGGGTATGTCTTCACAGGTGACACGTTATTTCGAGAGTCGATTGGCCGATTTGATTTGGATGCTGGCGACCAACAGCAAGAGATCGCCAGCATCCAAAATGTACTGTTTGCACTTGATGACGATACTGTCGTACTTCCGGGACACGGACCGTCAACGACAATCGGGCACGAAAAATCCGCCAATAGATTCGTTCGATAGATTACCGATTTCATCAAAATCAAAAGTGCCCGAGTTGACAATGACTCGGGCACTTTGTTTCGTGATTCAAACTTTCGGACACTTTTCAGTAATCCTCAATTTTACTTCTACCTATACAAACAGTGGGCCGAAGATGAGCGAGACGATAGCCATGAGCTTCAAAAGGATGTTGATCGCGGGACCCGAGGTGTCCTTGAAAGGATCACCAACGGTGTCACCGGTAACAGCAGCAGCGTGGGTGTCTGACCCCTTACCACCAAAGTTTCCTAATTCAACGAACTTCTTAGCATTGTCCCAGGCCCCGCCAGCGTTAGCCATAAAGATGGCCAATAGGAAGCCAGAAACGATCGAACCTGCAAGCATGCCACCCAACGCGGACGCTCCCATCAGAGAACCAATAACGATAGGTGTAATGGTGGCGATTAGACCAGGAACGATCATTGCCTTCAAAGAGCCTTCAGTACTGATCGCAACCGCTCGAGCTGCATCAGGCTTTACGCCCGGTAGGCCTTCTCGAAGGCCAGGGATTTCACGGAACTGACGTCGAACTTCTTCGATCATGTCTCCGGCAGCGGTGCCAACAGCCTGCATTGTGAGACCCGAGAACAGGAATGGGAGAAGCCCTCCTATTATCGTGCCCATCAGAACTTTTGGATTCAGGAGGTCGAGTTCAGTGATTCCCGTTGCGAATGCGTATGCCACTAGCAGTGCGAGGGACGTCAGTACAGCTGATCCAATAGCGAATCCCTTACCGGTAGCCGCCGTTGTGTTACCAAGGGCGTCTAGGGCATCAGTTCGTTCACGTACTTCAGGAGCGAGATGAGCCTGCTCTGCAATACCACCAGCATTGTCGGCCACAGGACCATAAGCATCAGTAGCGAGAGTGATTCCCAGTGTAGAAAGCATTCCGACCGCAGCGAGACCGATTCCGTAGAGTCCAGCGAGTTCGTTTGCGAAGTAGATTCCGACCACGATTGCAATTGCAGGAATAACGGTGCTGTACAAGCCAACCGAAAGACCAGCGATGATCGTTGACGAGTGACCTGTCTCAGATTGCTTAGCAATCCACTTCACCGGGTTCAATTCCCATGAACCAATCTTGAGTCCTTCGTACGAAGTAAACCACTCGGTTGAAGTGCCAATTACCTGTCCAACGACGATACCCGTAACTACAACCCAGAAGAGATCGAATTCCAGAGTGTCGTTCATGTTGATGTAAACGGCAGTACCGATTAGTGATAGTGCACCCGCACTAAAGATTCCGTAACGGAGAGTCCAGAGCAGCTTGCCCATGTCAGCATTGTCGCCAGTTCGAACCAAGAACATTCCTAGGATCGACGCGATGATTCCGATTCCAGCGATCACGAGAGGCAGAATGGCTCTTGAAGCCTCCACCTCGAACGGTAGCGGAGTTACGCCTGTTGCGGTGACTGCGAAGAATGCTAAAGAAATGGTTGCGATGATCGAGCCGACGTACGATTCGAACAAATCAGCACCCATTCCAGCAACGTCGCCAACATTGTCGCCAACGTTGTCGGCGATAACTGCCGGGTTACGAGGGTCATCTTCATCAAGACCAGCCTCGACTTTACCGACGAGGTCAGCTCCGACGTCAGCGGCCTTCGTGAAGATGCCTCCTCCGACTCGAGCGAAAAGTGCGATTGATGATGCTCCGAAACCGAAACCGGCAATCACGTTAGGATTGCCGAAGATGAGCCAGAGCACCGAAACTCCAATGATGCCGATTCCGACAACGGTTAATCCCATCACTGCACCGGTGCTGAATGCAACCTGAAGAGCTTTGTTGAGGCCAGTCTGAGCGGCGGTTGCAGTTCGGGTGTTACCGCGAACTGCAATGTTCATGCCGATAAAGCCGGCGAGGGCAGAACCGATAGCACCAAAGATGTAGGCGATAGCTGTCCACGGTCCGTCAGACGTGATCGCTCCACCGTGAGTAAGAGAAGTGATCTTGGCGTTGTCGAGAATGTTGTAGTCGATGAACAATGCAAGGATTACAAAAATGACTACGACGAACACCGCAAGAATTGAATATTCCTTACGAATAAACGCCGAAGATCCTTCCCGAATGAGATCACCGATCGCCCGCACTTCATCATTTCCCTGAGAGTGCTTCAGCACCCGCATGGCGAGTAGGGCAGCCGCTAATAGGCCAATCCCTCCTGCTGCAATTGCAAGGTAGATCGCTTCCATTAAAATATCTCCGCAAGAAAAAACGTTCCAACTATCGCTACGTTTTGTAGCGTCGCCGGAAGGTACGTATTGAAAGTTGGAACATCAGAAAACCTATCATTTCCGTGGTTCGAACACGATTCAGTTTCGTCCAACTTTAAGTTGACCAAAGAACGCTAGCATTGGCGTAATTTGCAGTCAACGAATGCGGTGACAGATTGTGGTGCTGGAATCACTTCTACGAAATAGGCTCCAGGGTATGTCAAGTGTGCTCGGTCAATACTTGAGTCTATCTCACTCAATCCTGATCCCGAGGTGAATAACGCATAACAGATCATGTGAGGATAGAGGCATAGTTGCTGGTAAACGCTTGATCATGAGTTTGAGGCTGCGTCGCTTGTTCGGCATTTCTCATGGCGCTGTGCTAATCGGGATGTCCAAACCACTGGTGTAGAAAAAATCTGGTGGTTTGAGTTGTGACACCAATTTCGAAAATTACGGCGGTCATCGGCTATATTTTGATCAAATAACGATTATGTACGACGATTAGAATATGTAATTGAGCTGTTATTGGAATTTGACAACAAACTAGAGTTTCCTAAATTTCGACTTAGGTATTTTGTCTCTCGAAACTCATACATTCGAGACAAAGTTGATACTTTGATTGTAAAAACACTAGTTTGCGTCACGAGTATTGCAAGAACACTCGACTATACTAATCTTAGGTATATAACATAAAGATACTAATGAAAACGACTTCCTTTAAGACTCGTCACCGTGAACAATAGTTGTACGCATGTCACGCTGATGTCCTATACGCTTCATTCAAAATCGTCGACACCGTAGTGAACACTGGAGCAATTTCCATATGACCGTTAATTGGCCTTCACAGGATGATCTACTTAATTGGTTAAATTCGGACCTTAACAATTGGGGTCGATGGGGCAAAGACGATCAAAAAGGTACCCTGAACCATCTTTCCAGCGAGAAAACTCTCCATGCTCTCCGACTGGTGTCAGAAGGGGTAATTGTGAGCTGTTCCCGACCCGTGGAATTCACTGCATCGGTCGACGTGCCACGGCCACCTCAACACTTCATGGTTTCCGCAGGCGACACGTACAGAAAAGGCGAAACTGGTGATCGTCAGGTGGCGATGGATTACTTCGGAATGATCTTCCACGGTCACACGGTCACTCACATCGATAGCCTTGCTCACTTCTTTTGGGATGGTCAAACATACAACGGACGTCCGTCTAATGTGGTATCGACCGCATTGGGGGCGACCGAATTCGACGTAATGGCCGCATCAGGTGGAATAGTCACTAAAGGTGTTCTTGTGGATGCTCCTCTGCTGAGAGAAGTCGACCATATAGAGCGAGGTGATGGTGTTGGCGTTGCCGATATCGAAGCGGCTGAACGAGAACACGGTGTAAAAGTTGAACAGGGCGACGTTTTGCTGTTACGAACGGGTCAATTGGGGCGTCGTGAGATCACAGGTCCCATCGATGTAAATGTCGGAGGATCTTCGGGGCCTTCTCCAGATATTCTCCCGTTTCTGCACGCGCGAGGGGTGGCTGTGATGGGATCTGACACAGGAAACGATATCAGCCCCAACCCATACGAACGGTTCTCAAACCCAGTTCATCAAGTTGGAATAGTTGGTTTGGGGATGTGGATACTCGATAACGCGTGGCTCGATGATCTTGCATTAGAGTGCAAAAAGCGTGGTAAATGGGAATTCCTGATCTCAATTCTGCCGTTGAAAATGCCCACCGTAACCGGTTCACCAGTTAACCCTGTGGCGATTTTTTAGAGCGAAACACAAAGCTGTAACGAATACAGTCGAGTTTACTCATAATGTGTGTACTCTAAAGTTCAATCGCATTTTGGACATGAGCGATGTGCTGTACATGCCCTGACTTTGTCATTTCAATGCTTAACAAATCTATCCGCCAGTCAACGTTGGTCGATTCAGTTTGTTCCAAATAACGCTGGGCTGCTGCCTGAAGACGGATAGCCTTTCTTTTCGTGATCTGTTCGATCCCTAAGCCGAATTCTTTGTTAGTTCTAGTTTTGACCTCAATAAAAACCAAAGTGGCTCCGAGTTTGGCGATGATGTCGATTTCACCCTCGCGCGTCCGAAAGTTTGTTTGTAGGATTTTGTAATCTAGATGTTCGGAGATAAACATTCGTGCGGCCGCTTCCCCAGCTCTGTCTATTCCGGGAGGTAAATTCAATTTTCCGCGGTATGAACTCAAGTTTCGTAGAGACCTAAAGGCGAAAAAACAAACGTGAATCACACGCAGGGGAGTTTAACTAGCTTGCTTAGCAGAACAGCCTTGACGGGCTTGAAGCTACGTCTGTGGATCGGAGAAGCACCTAATCTTTTTAGAGCCGACAGATGAAATGCCGTTCCATATCCCTTATGCGCAGCAAATCCGTAACCGGGAAATTCCGAATCGAAAACATCCACCATCTGTCGATCCCTAGTCACTTTAGCAATAATTGAAGCCGCAGCAACACTTTGGCTTCGAGAGTCAGCTTTGATAATAGAAGTTTGTGGGATTTGCACTCCACCCAACACTATGGCGTCGATAAGCAGGTAATCTGGTCGAATATCCAGTTCGGCAATAGCACGCGACATAGCCTGCCTAGTCGCAGGGACGATCCCTATGGCGTCGATCTCATCAGCTGTGCAGGCTCCAACTCCATAGCTCAGACACCAGTTGACCAACCATGTGAATGCTCGTTGTCGCTGGGCAGCTGAAAGTAGCTTGCTGTCGTTTATGATCGATTTGTAGTTTGCCGGAACCGGTCCAGGAAGAATGGCGGCGGCGGCAACAACCGGCCCTGCCAACGTGCCACGACCCACTTCATCTACCCCGGCCACCAAAATACGTGATCCGTTTGCAATTACGGTTTCTATCGAAAAATCAGGAAGGGTCTTTGCGGCCTTCAGCAAAAGCGTACTCCACGTAGGTTGCTGATATGAGCTCCGGTCTTAATACACAAGCCAAGCGTCCCCTAAGTTCAGAACATACCGCTTACATCAGGGGAATTAGACAGTGATGGTAGAAGACTCTTCAGAGATCGGAGTTGCCAAGTTGGGAAGCGAGGTCTCGATAAGTCCGCCACCGATCACAACGTCATCCTGATAGAAAACAACAGCCTGTCCCGGTGTGATCGCCCTGACTGGCTGCTCAAACTCAATTTCGGCTCCGCTAGATAAGGCCCGGATTTTCGCAGACGTATTCTTGCCATTGTAACGAATACGCGCCTCTGCATGGATTGGCTCGACTGGGGCAGATCCTGAAATCCAATTAACCCCGGAAGCGTAAAGCCGAGTCTTCATCAAATTTTCAGCGGGTCCGATCGTAACCTGACCTGACTCAGCGTTGATATTGGTTACGTACATCGGACGTGGCGTGCTATTGAGAATCGGAATCCCCTTGCGCTGACCGATAGTGAATTCGTGTATGCCCTCGTGAACGCCGAGAACCTTGCCATCCGCATCAATGATGTCTCCATGCACTTTTGTTTTGAGGCGCGGTTCGATGAAACGGTTGTAATCGCCGTCAGGGATGAAACAGATGTCTTGAGAATCGGGCTTGTCAGCGATAGAAAGACCGAGTTCCCGAGCAACCTCCCTAATCTGATCCTTCGAGTAATCACCGATTGGAAGAGCTAATTTGGAGAGTTGTTGCTGATTTAGTGTGTAGAGAACGTAAGACTGATCCTTTTGTGGGTCAGTTCCAGCCAACAAACTGTACTGGCCGTTTCGTTCTTTAATCCGCGCGTAATGACCTGTAGCCACAACATCGGCGTCCATGAGTTCGGCGCGCCGAATTAGGAAATCGAATTTTAAGCGATCGTTGCAGGCCAAACAGGGATGTGGAGTTCGTCCTCGTTCATACTCACCCACAAAGTAATCAATAACATGCTTCTGGAATTCTTCTTCGAAGTTAAGGAAGTAATGCTTAGCACCAATTTTCCGGCAGACAGCACGGGCATCTTCGACGTCTTCCAATGAACAACACGACTTGTTGAGTCGAGCGACTTTTTCATTTGGTGCGTTGAAAAGCCGCATGGTTACACCGACGACATCGTAGCCGTCTTGGGCGAGTAATGCAGCGGCTACTGATGAATCTACCCCACCACTCATTGCAACCACAGCACGTTTTTTCTTGTATTGAACTTGCGCCATAAATTCAGATTACCAAATCTTCGTTAGTTAACTGCTAACAAGCGTTAGTAGAATTGTTCAGAATTGGTTAACAGGAACCACGTTGATTGCGACTATAATTTATAGCGATGGACGATATAACAAAAACAATACACATCGCTACTAATGAAGAAATCGCTCGTGCGGCGGTGGATGAAGCATCGGAGAAACTCGGCTCTGACATCGTTCTCCTCGACACTAAAGGGATCTGCAGTTTTGCTGATTATTTTGTGATTGTTAGTGGAGAGACAGATCGCCATCTCGAATCGATGGCTGAAGACATTAGCCGACGTTCACGTAAGATGGGCGTTCACACGACTCACCGTGAAGGATCAGGCGGAGGAGGGTGGTTATTGATCGATTTTACCGGCGTCGTAGTCCACCTGTTCACCCGGGAACAGCGTGACCGCTATGGACTCGAACAGTTGTGGTCACGAGCTACTGAAATCGTCAGAGTTCAATAGATGTTACGATCCAGTGAAATGTCCCGAGCTTCAATCTTCGGGTTCATAACCTAGATCGCACCGAAGCTTCGAAGGTACCTGCTGGACTTATGCACTAGAGCAGATGAATCTGCCCTGTGCTAAAAATGCCCTGTTTACTCTACGATCCATGGCTGGGTAGCTCGGTCGTAGGAAATTAGCTCAGAGTCGTTGAAGAACAGAGCGACTTCACGTGCAGCGTCATCAGCATTCGCCGAGCCGTGAATCAGATTTCGTCCCATGTCGACACCGAAATCACCGCGGATTGTTCCAGGCGCAGAATCAGCAGGATTAGTTGCTCCCATAATCTTCCGAGTAGTTGAAATCGCGCTTGGACCTTCGAGGCAGATCGCCACAACAGGGGAAGATGTTATGAACCCTACGAGCCCAGCATAGAAGGGTTTGCCTTTGTGCTCGCCGTAGTGAGTGCCGGCCAGTTCATCTGAAATTTGCATCAACTTCAATCCGATGATCTGCATACCTGTGCGCTCAAGGCGGCTAATAATTTCACCTGCAAGTCCGCGTTGTACACCGTCAGGTTTTACCAGTACGAGTGTTCGTTCCGTTGTCATTTCATCTCCCAAGAGTAATTACAGGAATTGTGTCTATTGATTGTGTCGTGAAAATCCTAGACTTGTACGTGGAATGAACCCAAATTCGCTACTTTGCTGGATTCGGTTCGGTAATTGAAGGAGGTCGGGCATAGATTGGACGCAACTCTTTGTATGGTGTCGAGTGCCCTGCATCGAATTTGACGTGGGCGATGTCAAGAACGGAGTTTGGGTCTCGTGTTGGGGTTGTTTGATCACGAAAATGAGATTTGTCGACAATGCTAGCCATCAAAGCGTATGCCTCACCGCAAAGAATGGAGTTAGGTTCTATTTGTAAAGCCAGTTCGTCTGGTGTGAGTACGCCGGTCGAAGGACTTACATCTATAAAATGACGTGTCCACGACACCTCATTACGCCCAGCTGGGAGCAATGTATAAACGGGATACTCTGAACTTAAGAGACTAGAAAAAGGATGTAACTCAATGTCGTGAGTCGGTAGTCCAATAATAGGGAGGTGATTGGCTACTGCAAGGCCAAGCGCCACGCTAATACCAACTCTGACTGCACTGAACCCACCAGGACCGAGTGCAACAGCAATATGGGTCACGTCTTTTGCCGTAAGCGATAGTTCGGCAAGCGAGTCAACGACTGCTGGCATGAGTTCACGACCGTGATTATGATCCGAACGCCAACTCCGCGTTGCTCGATTGCCAGTGATATCCATCGCACCGACCCCGGCGAATCGAGTCGAAGTGTCGATTGATATTAGGATCAATTTTCCGATTTACCTGATTGTTCGCGTTTCGATGGGTAATTCAATCCGACAGCCGCGTCTAACGCTTCATATACAGCCGCCGAACGGCTTAGCAGACCAGCAGAACGTGGGCCCGTCGGAGTGAACGTAATGAGTCGTTGTTCATCATGATCACCGTTATCTAGTTTCAGGAACAAAACGTCCTCTGGCAATGCATTTGCCCCGACTTCCGGCCACTCAATTACTAGGGCGCCGTCAGGCAACCGTTCTTCCAAAGCTAGCTCTTCAACTTCGTCCTCTGAAGTGAGCCGGTATAGATCACAGTGGCTGAGGTGAATTCGTCCCGGATACTCATTGACGATCACGAATGTAGGACTTCGTGCCGCTATCGGACTCTCAATTGCGTCGGCCATTCCGTGAACGAGACGGGTTTTTCCTGCGCCAAGGTCGCCTGAAAGTAACACTGTGTCGCCAATCCGCAGTGCATGCCCGATCGATTTGCCGATTCTGACAGTATCTTCCTCCGAGTCGGAAACCAGTAGGAGTGCTGGGCTAGGCGCACCAGTTAGGGTGACATCAGCCATTTAGATGATCCCAACCTTTACGGATAGGTTCGTGCAAATTGCCCTTCTCATCGACCACAATTACTTGTGCACCAGTCGACCCGTCACCTGTGACTCGTCCGACGACACTAAACTCGACTTTCTTAGCTGTTAGATTTTCTACAACTGATTCTGGAGCGGTGAATGCAAGTTCGTAGTCCTCGCCTCCGCTGAGTGCGAGTGTAATTGATCTAGCGCCGAACAAGAGCATCATCTCATCAACAATTGGAATGTTGGCCATGTTAACCGTTATCTCCACGTTGCTGAGCTTCGCAATTTTTTCGAGATCGCCCACGAGACCGTCGCTAATGTCCATGCCGCAACGAACACCAAATGCAACGAGTTTATTGCCGACCTCGATTCGTGGAACTGGACGAAAGTGTCGGTCGATGAGAATTTCCCCACTAGGGTTGGTTTCACCGCTGAGTAGAACCTCGAGTCCACCTGCTGAACCACCCAGAGGACCTGTTACACAAACTAAATCGTCTAGCTTCGCTTCACTTCGTAAGAGACATATTGGTACACCTGATGCATTGATTGACGGGTGACCGGTCAACGCCATGTTTACGAACATGATTGGCGACGACACGACATCTCCCCCAACAATCTGACCGCCGAACAGTTCAAAAGCCTCATTCATGCCAGAGTACAACTCCGCAAAGGTGTCGGCCGAAGCAGCCGGAGGAACACCTAGGGTTACGAGCGCACTGTCAGGAATTCCGCCCATCGCTGCGATATCGCTAAGATTGGAGACAGCGCACTTCCACCCAATGTCGTGCCAACGCTCATCGATCGATCGAAAATGGACTCCGTCGACCATCGCGTCCGTGGTAAGTAGAGTCTGCCCGAAAGGTGTCGATACAACCGCAGCATCATCGCCGATTCCGATGAGAATCGACTCGGAATTTTCAACATTAGACGATGCGCCAACTTCGGCAAGCCGAGCAATAAGCTCAAACTCGGTCATGTGATCGCTGTGTTTGTTCTTAGAAGAATCCATACTGGATCCAATTATATTGGGAATACTGCCTTTTCTTCAGCAATATGGCCTCAATCACCCAAAAACAGTTTTGATTGCCGCCTATAATTTGTCTTGAATCGGAAATCTAGTGCGATTAATCAATTACTAAGGAGACGTTCGTGCCAATAGTAAACATAGCGTTATATGCTGGCCGTACCGCCGAACAGAAGGCCGCTCTAGCGAAGGCGATTACGAAAGCCATTTCCGAAACGGCAGGAGTGCCAGATTCAGCCACCACCATAGTTTTCCAAGATGTCGAAAAGTCCAATTGGGCGGTTGGCGGCGTTATGGCTTCAGAAAGCTAGGACTTCTTATTTAGGTAAGAAATTCGAGCTAACAGGGCTTATTGCTGTTTCTCACTCGGTGATCGTTTGCTAGATTTGGCGACATTAATCAGCCGGATGCGACATTCAAGGTCGTATTCGGCGCGCTGGCACTTCGTTGCTCTTTTTGTTTAGCGGGTTCTCCATGTAGAAATCGCTACTGAGTTCTTTCTGCCGCTTTGACCGTCTATTGGTACACAACAGAATTGGAACTCGAATATGTCTGACCCCGGTAATGTCGCTTGGATGCTGACCGCGTCAGCGTTGGTTTTACTTATGACCCCCGGTCTTGCTTTCTTCTACGGCGGATTAGTCCGTGGGAAGAACGTTATATCGACGATGATGTATAGCTACGTCTCTATGGGCGTTGTTAGCGTGCTGTGGGTGTTATGGGGATACAGTCTGGCATTTGGTGCAGGTGGAGATTTCATAGGGAATTTCGACTTTGTCGGATTCCGAGATGTTTCAGCAGAGGGCGTTGATGGCGGAATATCTCCAATGCTATTTGCCATATTTCAGATGATGTTTGCAATCATCACTCCGGCTTTAGTGACCGGTGCCTTCGCAGAGCGGTTCAAATTCACCACTTACATCGTGTTCCTTTTCATTTGGGTAACGGTGGTTTATGTGCCAGTAGTTCACTGGGTTTGGGCCCCTGATGGCTGGATCGCGGGTATTGGAGCCCTCGATTTTGCAGGCGGAATAGTCGTTCACGCCTCGGCGGGTATAGCAGCAATAGTGGTGGCGAGGATTATTGGGTCGAGGCGTCAAGTCGAGCGCGGTATTGAGCCTCACAACGTTCCATATGTTCTATTGGGAACAGGGCTGCTCTGGTTTGGATGGTTTGGGTTCAATGCCGGATCTGGTCTACTTGCCGATAGCGTCGCTGTTACCGCTTTTTTGGTGACCAACACATCGGCTGCTGTAGCTGGACTCGTGTGGATGATTCTTGAATTCAAGTCGACAGGACGTACCAGCGGTGTTGGATTTGCTACAGGCGCCATCGCAGGACTTGCGTCAATCACACCAGCAGCCGGGTTTGTTGGCCCGATGGGAGCATTTGGGATTGGGATCGTCGGCAGCATCGCTGCTTACTCAGCGGTCAAGCTGATGTCGAAAACCAGAATCGATGATGCTTTGGAAGTATTTGCTGTTCACGGCGTAGGTGGAATATGGGGTTCGATTGCAACAGGAATTTTCGCTGTACAACTGTCCGATGAGAACGGTGTCCTCCAAAACGTTGGTCTGATCAACGGAGAAACCGGATTGCTCTGGGCAAACTTTAGAGCGGTTGCGGCAGTTGCAGCTTATTCAGGTGTGTTGACGTTTGTAATTTTGAAAATCCTCGACGTTCTTCCTGGCCTAGGCCTTAGGGTCACTATTGAGCAAGAAGATCTTGGTCTAGACATCACGCTGCATGGTGAGCGTGGCTATGTCGGTGATGGAGCCGACTAATCGAACTGATCGATTCGTCGTTCACCTAGCATTTTGTGGTGGACGGCGAATCAGTTATTACTTACCGCATGAAACTGCGGGAATGAATGAGGTGACTTAGGCATGATAAAAATCGAAGCTATCGTTCGCCCCGATCGTATCAACATCATTATTGATGCACTGGACGCAGTTGGATGTCGTGGATTCCACGTTCAAAACGTTAACGGGCGTGGTCAACAGCAGGGCGTTGAAGTATTTACTGGTCGAGGAGCCACCACCGCTACGAGAACATCGCTTCCAAAAGCGTTGATTACTACGGTGATTCCAGACGAAGACAAAGAAATAATTATCGAAGCCATTTTGACAGCTGCCAAAAGTTCTGAAGAAGGTGCCATAGGTGACGGTAAAATCTTTGTAACTCAAGTTTTGGAAGTAATCAGAGTCCGAACCGGTGAACGGAACGAATCTGCCCTTTAGCAGATTGTTATTGGCTACTTCAACTTGTCATGTTTGACTGTCTATGGGGAAGAGGAAATTTCTCGCAGAGAAGTCAGACCCGTCGTGGTATTTTGAACGATTCTCCAGTGAATCAGCCAAAAAAGAATCGACAAGTGAACTCGACTCATGGCTATACAGAGTAAAATTGCCGTTGACACTGTCGATGGGCTCCGATTGAATTGTTAATAGCGACGGGCTAGCTCAATTGGCAGAGCAAGTGACTCTTAATCACTAGGTTCGGGGTTCAAGTCCCCGGCCCGTCACCAATCTGAAATCAAACTTGGAAGCGTGCGCCCATCGTGGCGCACGTTTTCAGTTAATGGTCACTAACGTGACACAAACGTCTCGATTTCGCTTGATTGCAAGCGTCAATGCGTGGCTTCACAAAGCCTCTGACTAAGTCTCAGGCTTATCGGGAATCTTCTCGTTCCGTCCGATACTAGTACATATCTCGATACTCTTCAGCAGTCGCCAGCTCGTAACGCGCATCCTCTAGATCGACCCTGTTCTCAAACCGTCGCGACTGCGCAGAGTGATCCAGCGCGAAGTTTGATAGGACTCGAATACGATTTACGATCGTCAACAGAATCTCGACAACGGCTCAACTGCACCATTGCTGATCCAGTATCGCCAGCTAATAACTCCGGTATTGGATACACCACCGTGTGTGACCCTGTACGACAGTGGAGCCTCGTAAACCACCGTCCAAGTATCTCTTCGTTGTAGAACTGTCAGGCAGTTAGCCCCCTGTGATCGAGCAATCAACCGATCGGCTAATTCTGCTTTTACTGCGCCAAGTACTGCACCGTCAGAGAATGGAGGTGTGGGCTCCACCGTTGGTTCAGCTCGCGTGCCACACGCGGACGCGAACATCGCGACCATGATCAATATAGAACCTAAACGTGCGAGTCGAATTCCATGGTTGGCCATGCTCGGAAAACTATCACACTGCCTTCAGCATCGCACTCAACCTGGTGGAGACGGTGTGGGGATCGCTCAGCTTCAGGCGAAGCGTTCACCCTTTGCCGTGTATAGCAGTAAGCAGCCGTATGCGTCCCAGATTATTTAACTAACTAATAAACGTTCGTTCTCGACGACTGGATACTACCTCGCGCGCGGGTGCTGAGAGTGAATCCTAGGTAATAGGAACGCATAGGTAGCAAGAATGATCGA